>ERZ779892.348-NODE-348-length-52356-cov-69.372345_pt1 | contig 52356 bp, 43 predicted proteins | sample MGYA00511552_ERZ779892 | MGnify/ENA primary metagenome ERZ779892 (study PRJEB29588, sample SAMEA2154561) | human gut metagenome | biome: human gut; feature: human-associated habitat; material: faeces | place: Denmark | collected 2008/2010 ... | reverse complement strand
CTCTAACCTAATCTATTGCTAAATAGATATTTATTACACCGCCTTATGGGCGCACACGAAGTACCAGATTGTGGAAGTGTTGGGACATCGTGATACCTCGCCTGACCTGGACGGAGACGGAATAGTGGAACCGAACGAGTGGACAAAGATGTGTCCTTGCTTCGATGTGCGTGCGGAATATCCTTTTATCCCTGAAATCGTTGTGAAGCCATGAAATTATACGACTACATAATGGATAAAGTGAGCCGGTGCATTACGCTGGCTCCTTTCATGTGCTTGCTTTTTGTTTGCTCCTGCCGAACAGTAAAATATGTTCCGGTGAAAAGTTACTCTGATAGTGTCGTAGTGGAGAAGCTGGTGGAAGTTCAGTTACCGCCAGACAGCGCCACCATCCGAGCGTTACTAGAATGTGATGAAAACGGTAAGGTCGTACTCAATTGGCTGGATATTGCAAACAGCAAGAATGCACAAGCACAGCTAACCATTGACAGCCTGGGTAATTTGTTGGCAAAAATGAGGACACAGCCGGATACGGTCTACCTGCCGTCAAAGGAACTAACGGTCAATAAGGAAGTGAAAGTTCCGTATCCGGTTGAAAAGGAACTCACGAAATGGCAGACACTATATATAAATCTGGGGAAATTATTTGTTGGTATAATAATAGTTTTCATTCTTATCATTGTGTGGAGGCATAAATAAGTAATAAAAAGCATTACTTATTTGGTATATTCAAAATTTCTTCACTATATTTGAGAATTAATTTAAAAAATTAAAATATGAACGAATTAAAGAAAGCTATTGATTTTTATAGCGATATGCTACCTTATCCCAACACAGGGGGTAATCCTAATGATGACAGAAGATTATATAAAATTGCATATATCGCTTATAAAACCAAGCAAGATATTCCAGAGGAATATTTTAAAGCCCAGTTGCGTAAAAATACTACAGCTAAGTTGGATATACTTAGCGATGACAGTTTTAATGATTTTTTCGATACAATTTTAGGAAAAATCAAAGATGCGATTTACATTTTTGATCGAGCAGAGATTTGATTATTAAAGAACAAGCCCCGACTAGATTAATATCCGGAAGGGGCTTTGTCTTTACTGAACGATTCCTTACATGTATTGGAAGTATTCACTTGCAGTTTATCTCTATAATCTCCCCCAGATCCGTAGTATAGTGCTTGGATAGCTGTTCCTGTTTCAGCTTCCATTCACTCCCCTGCCCTTGGACAGCCAGTTTGACAGAGTGACCATGCTTGCCATTGATGGAGTCGACAGCGTTCATCAGCCGGTATCTTTTGTCTCGATCTATCATGTCAAACAGATTCCGCTGTACGTTGTAGGTAATTTCGGTAATGATTACACCAGTCTTTTTATAATGATAACCTTTGAGGAAGATGCTCCGTAATCCTGTCAGAGCATAATGTACTATTTCCTGCGTGTCGTCCGTTGGAACCGGCAGATTGACAGAGACACTTTTCCAATACTGTGGCAGGTCATCCCGGAAACGGTTGGTCTGAATGAAAACCAAGAGAGATACAGCGTAACCTTTCTGTTCCCGTAACTTCTTAGCACACGTCGAGGCGAAGGTAGACACAGCTTCATCCATCTGCTCGATATTTTCTATCATCTGGCCGAAGCTGCGGGACGTACAGATTTGTTTCCTTGGTGTGATGTTCTCCGTGATGCAGGGTATTCCGCGTAGTTCTTTCCAGGTACGTTCCCCTACCACGGTCATGTACTTGCGCACCCATGAGTTCGGCAGCTGGGTGAAGTCGTAGGCTGTCTTTACGCCTTCCTTTTCCAGTTTTGCTGCTTGTCGGCGACCAATACCCCACACGTCATCGATAGCGAACAGACGTAGGGCCTTTTCCCGCTTCTCTTCTGTATCAATACAACAGACACGCTGATAAGCAGGATACTTCTTTGCAAACTTGTTAGCCATCTTCGCCAAAGTTCTTGTAGGTGCAATGCCCAAGCTGACGGGGATTCCAGTATCCTTATACACCTTATTGACGATGATTCGTCCTAAACTCTGGTAATCTGTGATACCATCCAAGTTTACAAATGCCTCGTCAATGGAATAGACTTCGATTTCAGGTGCAAGTGATGAAAGGATTGACATAACCCTAGATGACATATCACCGTAAAGGGTATAGTTCGATGAAAAGACTGCAACCCCGTGTTTTTCCACCAGTTCACGTATCTGGTAAGCCGGAGCACCCATCGGGATACCCAATGCTTTCGCCTCGTTGGATCGTGCGATGACACATCCGTCGTTATTGCTCAACACAACCACGGGCTTACCGTTCAGCGAAGGATTGAACACCCGTTCACATGAAGCGTAAAAGTTATTGCAGTCCATCAGGCCAAACATATCACCTCCTTCTACGGTTCTTTTTGATGGTGTAGGTTACAATCCCCCATACCAAGAAATCATTATCTGTAGTCACTCTGATACGTGGATAGGCAGGATTAGACGGTACAAGCCAAACGGTGTCACCCTCGATAGACACACGTTTCACTGTGAACTCGCCATCAACATAGCACACGGCCAAGTCGCCTTCGATTAGTTCAAGAGATTTGTCGATGACAAGTATATCACCTTCTTCGATGCCTTCTTCCTTCATGCTGTCACCGACCACACGGCCATAGAACGTGCTGGATGGATGCTTTATTAGCTCCTTGTTCAAGTCGATGGCCTGCTCCATGTAGGCTTGGGCCGGAGAAGGAAATCCAGCCCGGATACCCTCATCTGCGTAAGGCAATGGCAGCGAGGTAGATAGGTCTACCAAATGTATTTCCAAGTTCTTTTTCATGCAGCAAATGTAAATATATTGCATGAAATAACAAAGTAGGTGGTCAAATGGCCACCTACAATTCAAAGTATCATGTTTATTTCACTATAAAAGACACAGATATTTCACTCGGTTTACCCTTATGGAACTGATAAACATAGCACTCCACCATTTCGCCTTTGTACTTTTGAAGTTTCCTGTTTAAATACTCCTTCACTTCAACTTTACGAGAGAAGTAAAGATTCTGTTCGCTAAAGACAGGTTCATCTGCCCTAACCCAAGCTTCTAACGAGCAAGGGCATTTGTTGATAATGCTTTTCATATTACAATAAATATTACGTAGTGGCTCCATTGCCTCATACATAACATAACAGATAAAGTGTCAGACAAATTAACCTCTCATCATCATAATATCAGACCTCAGTTCGATATACTCTTTGTACTTTTCCGGGTTGTCCACGTAATCAATCACCCGCGAAATGGCCATATCAGCCTGTTTCTGTCGGACTTTGGTGTAGTATCGGATAACTCCCTTTGATTTGTCCGAATGGCCTAAGCAGTAGTCTATTATCCCGTCAGGAATGCCTATTTCAGAGGCGTACTGTGCGAAAGACTTGCGGGCCGAATAAAATGTAACACGTTCATCAATATTTAACTCTTCAGCCAAATCCCCAAGAGAATACGTAACATACTGAGAAAAGTTGTGATATGTGAATTTATACCCAAAGTCGAGCTTTCCCGTCCGTTTATCCATCCATCTGCATATTATCTCTCTTGCTTGAAACGGTATTGTAAATGTGATTACATTATCCGACTGCATTCGTCCTTTAGTCTTTGAGCGTGAATATTCCAATACGTCTTTTCTAAAGTCAGTTTGCATAATGTCTATAAGATTCATCCCTCCCAAGTAAAAAGAAAGGCAAAAAAGGTCACGTGCCATAATCAGCTTTCTCTTTTCTGGTGAAGATTTACGAATCTTGTTAAAATTCTGTACTGTCAGATCAAGCTTCCTGATAGGGGCTGCAGATATTCTAGTCGTTATAAAAGGATGTATATCGTAAGATATATTCCACTCTCTTATCGCTCTATTGACGACAGATTTCATTTGGGCAAGCATTGTGTTTACTGTAGTTTCAGTCACTTTCCGTTTCCGTATGAATGCGGCAAAATTCTGGACTAATGACGGGGTTAAATCAGAGAGAAGTATGTCCCCTCTTGCAAAGTCACGAAAATACCTCCCCACCCTTTCAATAGATAATGCGTATGAATCCCTTCCCTCAGACTTGAGATAGTCTACAAAATTGCTACATGCTGATGAAAAGGTTTGCTCATCGGAAAGATTATCTGTAGAAATGATTTCTTTAATTTGCCGGCAGGAATAAAGTTCAAGATGTTTTATTGAGTCCAGTTTCTCTTGAAGGTCATCAAGGATGTTCCTAAGTTTCCGGTTTATCGCAGATGCCTCTGGATGCTTCACGACCTGACCGTTCTTAAACTGGTTCTCTGAAATAATGAATCGTGTGACGATATATGTTGTTTCATGCTTGTGACGGAGTGCAATTCTTATCTTATGTCTTCCGTCTTTTAATGCTTTTGCCTTGAAAATGGTAAGTGATAGAGTTGCCATAATGATTAAAAAATTTAAGGATACTCCAGGGATACTCACAGAATTGTAAATTTACAATTCAAATCCTTTTTTTTAATCATCGTAATAAGCTGTAGAAAATAGAAAAACCGCCTAATTCACAATGTAATAAGCGGTTTTAAGTCGGAGCCGAAAGCGGGACTCGAACCCGCGACTTACTCATTACGAATGAGTTACTCTACCAACTGAGTTATTTCGGCAACGTGTTTCGTTGAAAACGGTTGCAAAATTACTCTTTTCTTGAAACCTGCCAAATAAAAAAGAGATTTTTTTCCGAAAAACTACATTTTTCCGGCCCGTACAACCTGTTTCCGCTACATCACAGGGGCATTTGACACATTATTACGTGTAATTTGTACAATAGTCCCTTGTCTGCCTCCTGCCGATTTCCTACTTTTACCCGCAAAATGAAACATTACACTACCATGAAAAAGAAACTGATGATTTCACTGCTGGCACTGGCTTCACTGGGAGCCGGAGCACAAAACTTGCAAAAGGGAGACTACGGATACCTGTACTGCCACATGAGCGGACGAGGGGAATGGACGGCCTACGCCCTGAGCCGTGACGGCGTACACTTTCACGACCTGATTGATGGCGACCCCGTATACAATGTAGAAGAAATGTCAAAAATAGAGGGAGGAGCACGCGATGCCTTTATCTGCCGCACGTCCGACGGAAAGGGCTACCTGATGGTGACTACCGACATGAGCAACGCCAAGAGCCGCTCGTGGTTCAACTACGGCATCAACCTGCTGAAAAGTGACGACCTGATTCACTGGACTTCTACCACCTTCGACTTCCGCCAGGGACCGGACATCTTCTGTGACCCTCAGTCGCCCGATGTCTATAAGGACTACAGCACCATCAAGCGCGTATGGGCACCGCAGATTTTCTGGGACCCTTCGTACGTATGGGACGATGGCACGAAGGGCGGATACATGATATACTATTCACTGCTCAATCCGGCAGAAGACCAGTACGACCGTGTGTTCTATTCCTATGCCGACGCCACCTTTACACGTCTTACCAAGCCCCGCCTGCTGGTGGACTGGGGATATGCCACCATCGATGCCGACATCAACTATGTACCGGCCGACGGACTCTACCACATGCTCATCAAGAAAGAAGGAGGTACACCCGGCATCTTTGCCGCCACGGCCACGAAACTGACCGGCCCATACAAGATAAAGGATGAAAATGACTATGTGAAGTTTGAAGGCAACAAGAAGTGTGAGGGCTGCTCTGCCTTCCAGCTGGTGGGCGACTCTACCTGGCGCGTGGCCTACATCGAATATTCTTCCAAGCCCAAAAGATACCGCATCTGCCAGGCAGACGAAAAACTCGGCAACTTCCACTCCCCCGTCACCATGGAGGGCGTGAAACATCCGCAGCACGGCTCGTTCATGCGGCTCACCGAAGAAGAATACAAGCGCCTGCAGGAATGGTCGGACAGCATCATGCGCGAAAGAGCCGCCCGTAACAGCGGAGAAAAGAAATAAAAAGAGGAAAATGAAATATTTTTGTAAAAACTTTTGGCAAACATCCTTTCATTTGAACAGAAAACATTATCTTTGCACTCCGAATTATGACGTGACAAAAGAGTTTGATGTATTACTGTATAACACATAGTAAAAAGAATAAGCGCACATTCGGAGTTCCGGCGGAATGGACAAATGCCGGAAGCTATTTCTTTTTTCTTTTATGTCACTTATTTCCTGAATATTTAAGATTTCCTATTTTATCAAACACCCGGAACTGCTTTTCGGCAAGTCCGGGCGTTTTTTCGTATATACGAGAGTAGAATAGAAAAAAATACAAGATATAAAGATTATTAGTAACAAGGTAATGAGAAATGTAACATTGATCCTCGACGACGGGAGCCGCTTTCATGGCAAGTCGTTCGGCTATGAGAAACCGGTAGCCGGTGAAGTAGTTTTCAACACGGCAATGACCGGATACCCCGAAAGCTTGACCGACCCTTCGTATGCCGGTCAGTTGATGACACTGACTTACCCGCTGGTAGGTAACTATGGTGTGCCTCCCTTCACGTTCGAAGCAAACGGACTGCCTACTTTCATGGAGAGCGAAAAAATCCATGCCGAAGCGATTATCGTAAGCGATTACAGTGAAAAATACTCTCACTGGAATGCTGTGGAAAGTCTGGGCGACTGGCTGAAACGCGAACAGATTCCGGGCATCACAGGCATCGACACACGCGAACTGACAAAGGTTTTGCGCGAGCATGGAGTGATGATGGGAAAAATCGTGTTCGACGATGAGCCGGACAACATTCCCGAAGCTACCTATGCAGGTGTGAACTACGTAGACAAGGTTTCTTGCAAGGAAGTGATTCGCTACAACGAAGGCGAAGGCAAGAAAAAAGTTGTGCTGGTAGACTGTGGCGTGAAATCAAACATTATCCGTTGCCTGCTCAAGCGCGACGTGGAAATCATCCGCGTGCCTTGGAACTACGACTTCAACTCTCTGCAGTTCGACGGTCTGTTCATCTCCAACGGTCCGGGCGACCCCGACACCTGCGATGCAGCCGTACAGAACATCCGCAAGGCTATGCAGAACGAAAAACTTCCGATCTTCGGTATCTGTATGGGTAACCAGTTGCTTTCAAAGGCAGGAGGTGCTAAAATCTACAAACTGAAATACGGTCACCGCAGCCATAACCAGCCGGTACGCATGGTAGGCACGGAAAAGTGTTTCATCACCTCACAGAACCACGGTTATGCCGTAGATAACAACACACTGGGAGCCGACTGGGAACCGCTCTTCATCAACATGAACGACGGTTCGAACGAAGGTATCCGCCACAAGAAGAACCCCTGGTTCTCGGCTCAGTTCCACCCGGAAGCTGCCAGCGGTCCTACCGACACGGAATTCCTGTTCGATGAGTTTGTAAAGTTGCTGTAATCCACTAAAAAACAAAGAAAACAATGAAAGAAAACATAAAGAAAGTATTGCTGTTAGGTTCAGGAGCCCTGAAAATCGGTGAAGCAGGCGAATTCGACTACTCTGGTTCGCAGGCCCTGAAAGCACTGAAGGAAGAAGGTATCGAAACCATCCTGATTAACCCGAATATCGCCACCGTGCAGACTTCGGAAGGTGTGGCAGACAAAATCTACTTCCTGCCCGTTACTCCGTATTTCGTAGAAAAGGTCATCGACAAGGAACGTCCCGACGGCGTGTTGCTGTCATTCGGTGGACAGACTGCCTTGAACTGCGGTGTGGCTCTCTACAAAGCCGGTGTGTTCGAAAAATACAACACCCGCGTACTGGGTACTCCGGTGCAGGCCATCATGGATACGGAAGACCGTGAGCTCTTCGTACAGAAGCTGGACGAAATCAACGTGAAGACCATCAAGAGTGAGGCGGTAGAAAATATCGAAGATGCCCGCCGCGCAGCAAAGGAACTGGGTTATCCGGTCATCATCCGTGCAGCTTACGCATTAGGAGGTCTGGGTTCAGGTTTCTGCGACAACGAAGAAGAACTGAACGTGCTGGCTGAAAAAGCGTTCTCTTTCTCTCCGCAGGTGCTGGTAGAAAAGAGTCTGAAAGGCTGGAAGGAAGTGGAATACGAAGTAGTGCGCGACCGTTTCGACAACTGTATCACAGTCTGCAACATGGAAAACTTCGACCCGCTGGGTATCCACACCGGTGAATCTATCGTTATCGCTCCGTCACAGACGCTGACCAACAGCGAATACCACAAACTGCGTGAACTGGCCATCCGCATCATCCGTCACATCGGTATCGTGGGTGAATGTAACGTACAGTACGCGTTCGACCCTGAATCAGAAGACTACCGCGTAATCGAGGTAAATGCCCGTCTGAGCCGTTCTTCTGCACTGGCATCTAAGGCTACAGGTTATCCTTTGGCTTTCGTTGCAGCTAAGTTGGGATTGGGCTACGGACTGTTCGACCTGAAGAACTCGGTAACTAAAACAACTTCTGCCTTCTTCGAACCGGCACTGGACTACTGCGTATGTAAGATTCCTCGCTGGGACTTGGGTAAGTTCCACGGTGTAGACCGCGAACTGGGCTCCAGCATGAAGTCGGTAGGTGAAGTCATGGCCATCGGACGTACCTTCGAAGAAGCCATCCAGAAAGGTCTTCGTATGATTGGTCAGGGCATGCACGGTTTCGTGGAAAACAAGGAGCTGGTTATCGAAGACATCGACAAGGCACTGCGCGAACCGACTGACAAGCGTATCTTCGTCATCTCAAAGGCTATGCGTGCAGGCTACACAGTAGACCAGATTCACGACCTCACCAAGATTGACAAGTGGTTCCTCGACAAGCTGATGAACATCATGCAGACTTCAAAGGAACTCCACGAGTGGGGCAACAACCATACACAGCTTTCACAGCTTCCAAATGAGCTGCTCTACAAGGCAAAACGTCAGGGATTCTCTGACTTCCAGGTGGCACGTGCCATCGGCTACGAAGGCGATATGGAAGACGGTATCCTGGAAGTTCGTAACCACCGTAAAAGCGTAGGCATCGTGCCGGTAGTAAAACAGATTGACACGCTGGCAGCCGAATATCCGGCACAGACCAACTACCTGTACTTGACTTACAGCGGCGTGGCTAACGATGTACATTACCTGGGCGACCACAAGAGTATCGTTGTACTGGGTTCAGGTGCTTACCGTATCGGTTCATCCGTAGAGTTCGACTGGTGCGGCGTACAGGCACTGAACACCATCCGCAAGGAAGGCTACCGCTCAGTAATGATCAACTACAACCCTGAAACCGTATCGACCGACTACGATATGTGCGACCGTCTGTACTTCGACGAACTGACTTTCGAACGTGTGATGGATATCCTCGACCTGGAAAACCCGCACGGAGTCATCGTATCTACCGGCGGACAGATTCCGAACAACCTGGCATTGCGCCTGGATGCACAGAAGGTAAACATCCTGGGAACTTCTGCCAAGAGCATCGACAACGCTGAAGACCGCGACAAGTTCTCGGCTATGCTCGACCGTATCGGCGTAGACCAGCCTGAATGGAGCGCACTGACTTCAATGGAAGACATCAACGCATTTATCGAAAAGGTAGGCTTCCCTGTATTGGTTCGTCCGTCATACGTGCTTTCTGGTGCAGCCATGAACGTATGTTCTAACCAGGAAGAGCTGGAACGCTTCCTGCAGCTGGCCGCTAACGTATCGAAGAAACATCCGGTAGTAGTAAGCCAGTTCATCGAACACGCCAAGGAAGTAGAAATGGACGCCGTGGCACAGAATGGTGAAATCGTAGCTTACGCCATCTCTGAACACATCGAATTTGCCGGTGTACACTCAGGTGACGCTACCATCCAGTTCCCGCCGCAGAAACTGTACGTAGAAACCGTACGTCGCATCAAGCGTATCTCTCGTCAGATTGCGAAAGAGCTGAACATCTCTGGTCCGTTCAACATCCAGTTCCTGGCTCGTGAAAACGACATCAAGGTAATTGAATGTAACCTGCGTGCCAGCCGTTCGTTCCCGTTCGTCAGCAAGGTGCTGAAGATTAACTTCATCGAACTGGCTACCAAAGTCATGTTAGGCTTGCCGGTAGAAAAGCCTGAAAAGAACCTCTTCGACCTCGACTACGTAGGTATCAAGGCCAGCCAGTTCTCGTTCAACCGTTTGCAGAAGGCCGACCCTGTGCTGGGTGTAGACATGGCTTCTACAGGTGAAGTAGGCTGTATCGGCGACGACACTTCATGTGCCGTACTGAAAGCCATGCTGTCTGTAGGCTACCGCATTCCGGAAAAGAACGTCCTGATGTCTACCGGTACACTGAAACAGAAAGTAGATTTGCTGCAGGCAGCGCGCGCCCTCAAGGCCAAAGGTTACAACATCTTCGCTACCGGCGGTTCTTCTAAGTTCCTGGCAGAAAACGGAGTGGAAAACACCCGCGTATACTGGCCAAGCGAAGAAGGTCAGCCTCAGGCACTTGAAATGCTGCACAAGAAAGAAATCGACATGGTGGTAAACATTCCGCGTGACCTCACTCCTACCGAGTTGGAAAACGGATACAAGATCCGCCGTGCCGCAGTCGACCTGAACATTCCTCTGGTAACCAATGCCCGTCTGGCAAGTGCATTCATCAATGCCTTCTGCTCTATGAGCATTGACGACATCGCTATCAAGAGCTGGGACGAATACAAATAATCCGTACCACTTAAAGATATAGATAAATTAATCCCCTCCAGAACTATTTGTAATGAATGAGTTCTGGAGGGGATTTTTATTTGAGCGCACCATGCGTACAGTTTCCTAAAACCTTTACTACTATACCCTAAACTTCCCTCTTATCGCCTCAATACGTTCCCTCAGTTCAGGAACAAACACTAAGAAACCATTTTCTTCCATAAACACACGGCCATAGCTATTGCCCTTGTCGGTCATCAGACTATGTACGGAACCGTAAGGATCAGTCGCAATGTGCAGGGCTTTGAGCTTGTCTATCAATCCACTGCATGTGATACGCTCATACTGCAGATACACAGCTATGATTTTATACACAATGCTATACGGTTTGTCGACCCATTCGAATATCCGCTCGCATTTTTTGACTGTCGTTTTTTTGTCTGGCAAGACCAGAATTCCCTCCATGCTTATATCGTACACGGTAGGCTTCACGCAATGTATCTCATGTCCTAATTTACGAGCCTCTTTTACCACGGTCATGCTCTCGTCCTGTTGCTGACATTCCACCACAATCATCTGCTCACATAGGGCAGCCACCAGCCGTTCGCACGGGCAAAGATTCCTACCGGACGGCGTACCAAACCATTTCGTAGAAATCACCAGCCCGCCTTCATCCACAATCCTCCGGCACAAAGCTTCCATTGCCACACCATCAAATCCAACCTCCATAATGGCTATCACGTGACCATCTGCATCCAGGCAGCCTTCCATTGCGGCCACATCGCATGCGTCTGCCAGCCTGCCTACTACAATACAAGATTCCTGTCCATCATGTCCACTACCGTACTTCTTCCCCCACTCACGCGCAATGGAAACATCCTGCGGAGAGGCTTGTGGGGAACCGGTAACAGATACCAACGGCTGCATGTCCAGCAGGCTCCAGTCGCCCATGCCATGCAACAGTATCGGACGAAAAATATCCAGTTCATTCAGTCTGCATGGATAAGACATTTCATCCAGAAACGACACTGTGCGTATGCCCATTGCCTGCTGTCGTGCCAGAATGCGCCCCGCTTCTTCCAACAAATCTGCCGGAAGGTCTTTCACCATCGGAACCAATGAGACACAATCATGGATGCAGACGCTCAGTTCGTCTATATCGCCCCTCAGCTGCAGGGCCAGCAGTTGCTGATGTGACACCGGTGCATGAGCTGCATCATAATCGGCTGTCAATTCTTGTTCCAGTTTCTCGTTCTCTGTAATCAAATGGGATACATAACCTTTCATAAGCGTTTACTTTAAAAATTATTTTGAGACAAATATCTGCACCCACAAGCTCAAAAGATGACCCTGTGAACAAAAAAGTGATATATTTGTGTAAGAATCGCCTACTGACCATGAAAAAATTAAAAGGACAACTGCTGCGCTGGATACTGATTGTGCGAAAACTGCAGAACCAGCCTTACATATCGTTCCGTGAACTGCAACGCGAACTGGAACGTGAGCTTGCATTCCGCGGCTACGACCCGGTATGCTCGGACGCTACCCTGAAACGTGACCTGAATGAACTGAAGGAAGAATTTGGTCTGGACATTACGTACAGTCGCACACACAAAGGATATTCATTGCCAGCCGTCCGGAAAGGATGGCTGGATATGGACTGCATCATTGAGCCGATTGAGGTGATGACTGCCTTAGGCAACCACAGTCTGCCGGAGTACATCTTACCGGAACAATATCAGACGAGGGGGACGCAGTATCTTTCCTATCTTCTTCATGCCATCCGACAGCGCCAGAAAGTGCATTTTCTCTATCGCAAGTATGCAGACAATACCCGCAGCGAACGTACGCTTTCGCCATACGCTCTCAAGGAGTGGCGAGGCAGATGGTATGTATTAGGGGCGGAAGAAAGCGGAAAGATAAAGACTTTCGGACTGGACCGCATCAAGCAGCTCACCCTTCTGCCAGAAACATTTTCCAAAAACGAGGCTTTCGACCCTGTGCAGAAGTTTAAGGATAGTTTCGGCATTTATTCCTCTGAAGAATATCCCATCGAAAAAGTAGTATTCGACTGCGACATGGAAGACGGGAATTACTTGAAATCGCGTCCGCTGCATCCCTCACAACAATTGTTGAAGGAAGAGAACGGAAGAATGGTTTTCAGTCTGCGGGTACGCATCACACCCGATTTTCTGATGGAAATCATGTCGCGCAGCTGGTCACTCCATATCGTGCAGCCGGCATCACTCAGACAACGGCTTTGCAACATCTATCGGGAGGCATTGCAGCGGAATGAATCATCTTCTACGGAAACCACATAAAATAAAAGGCTGTCTTGGAGACAGCCTTTCTTCATTAATAAAACCTATAATTAATCAACCAAAGGGAACATAAAGCCTTTTCCGTCATTATCATCAAACTTAGCTTTTGAAGGAAGAGGCAGATGTTTGGCATTGTTGCTGAAATCCCAGAGCATGGTTTCGTCCTCGGTGATTTCTCCTGTGTCAAGGTTGCGCTTCTTTCCGTTTAGCGGATAATACAGCACCAGATTCTCGTCACTTCCGTCTACCGTTTTCCACATGAACTGCTTCAACTGCTGAGGTGTGCGGGCCGTCTTCCAGAAACGGATTTCACGAACCAACTCGTTCGCACCGCCAATCCAGAAACCTACCAGACCGTAAGGCCCTGTACGGATTTCACGGTCGGCCACCAATTCCCCATTCACATATACATAGTTTTTCTTACCGTCGTACACGAAAGCTAGCATGTACCAGGTGTCGGCCTGTGCCGCAAAGACATCCGCCGGTACGTCAATCTGAGAACCTCCAGTCTTAAACTGAAGCTGGTCGGGACGGATGGTCACGTCGCCGAAACGAGGATAGATTTCATCGAGTGCACCGGACCCAGACACGAGTTTGGTACCACAGATGGAACGGTTGTTGCTCTGGTATGAGCTACGGTTTACCATGACCTCCATCGTCCACTGGTCCACCTTGAAATCGTCTGGGAACATTTTCGCATCTTCACTGCCGTATCCGTCAATGCGAAGACACTTCGTATTGATGCGCTGTTCCAGTACAATCAGTGATTCAGATTCACTGTCAATCACGGGGACCGTACCGCCACTCAGTTTCACCGGCAAAGCATAGCTTCCCTGCAAGGAGAATTTCACATCCTTGAACTTTACCGGCAGAAATTGCTGCGTCTGCTTGGAGCTGAACACCACCTCCTTGCCTACTTCATACATTTCGGGCGGCAGCATCAGGTAGTCCGTTCCGTGCTTCTTGTTGTATGCTTCCAGCTGTTCCTTGCTGCCGGCTTCTACCGTCACCGTCTTGACATCGTTTTCCTGCTGCACCAGCGATACGGTGATAGACTTCACATCGACTTCCTTTCCTTCTTCCACGAATACCTGCGAAGATTCGCCAGTCTTGATGTAAGCCCCCTGTGCCGACTGGTATTCACTGGTTGCATCCTTGTATAATTCATTCTGGCAGGAACAAGCCAGCAAGGCTCCTGCGAATATGCTGAAATATAATTTCTTTTTCATAATTCAATTTTTAGTCTAACTTACCCGGATAAACCACATTTCCTAAGTGCAAGGCTTCTCTGAGCCATTTGTAAGGAGGAGTATTCGCATAGTCGTATTCCATGTGATACGTGCCGATACCGCCAATGCGTCTGCCGTCGGGAAGGTCCAGCGTGGCATAATCAAAAATCTGACGCCCTTCCGGATAAGCATTGATTTCCGGACGCACGCTGGTGTAATTATCTACTCCACCTGTCTGCCAGCCTTGCTCAAACTCTACGGTGATAATGGTCTTCCGCTCCCAGTTTTCAAGGTGAGGCTGATTGATTTTCCTAAGGACCTGCGCGGTGGAACGTTCCCAATACGCCTGATAAATATAGTGGTCGATGTACTTGGAAGCCTCGGTAGAAAGTTTCTCAGGCTGACCGTCCATTACCAGCATTCTGCCGGCCGGACGCAAACGGTCTGAAAGGGTTTTGATAAATACGAACATGTTCGTATTGCCCGAATTTTCGCTGATAATCTCCCCGTTAGCCATCGAACCTGAATGACCATAGCCAGGTTCGTAGTCTATGTCGAAACCATCCAGATTATACTTTTCAATCGTATCGCAGATGGCATTTGCATAAGCCTTCACACCTTCCACAAAATTGCCACCTCCCTTTTCCACAATCCAGTAATTCTTCGGGTCTTGTCCCGGAGGAGTCATCTGGTCGCCCAAGTCTTGTACAATCCAGCACAGCAGCGCTTTTCCTCCCTTGATTTCCTGGAAAAACTTCAAGTCTTTTTTCTGCTCTTCCGAAAGATTTCCTCGCGTACCCCACAAGGATACGAAGTCTACGCTGTCGGGTAGCATCTTCAGGTAGTTCTGTGCATTGCTGCCTCGTCCGGTCCAGTTGCCGAACCAGCCGAACCCCTTCACATGAGGTGTCTGACGGTATTCTCTCAGTTTGGCAAAATAATCGCGCATGGAGGGAGTCAGGTCGGCTTCACTTTCCGCCTCCAGCAAGGGAATGTATTTCTCCAGGTTCTCCTGGTTTTCGAACGTTTCTCTTTCAGGCACGTTCCATTCGGAACAGGCCACGAAGCCTGCCGCCAGCAGCAGGGCTCCTGCATATCTTATGATTCTTTTCATCACTTCATTTGTTTGACATTTCCGTAAAACTCATTTCTCATTTCGGCTGTTTGGGACGGTTATTGCGCACCCACCACAGCTTGGTTGCTCCCTGGTCTTCACCACCCAGCAGCGCCGGCACTTCCGACATGTTGGGGTTTGTACCATATTCGGCCGGAGCAAAGCGGAATCTTTCGGGCGTGATGGCATCTTCTTCACCTCCTATACTCACGTAAGCTTTGTCATAAGCCGGTTTAAGCAGGTAAGGATAGCCAGTCCGGCGATATTCAGTCCAGGCTTCCACGGCATTGGGATAGAGTGCCAGGTATTTCTGGGTAATGATTTTCTGCAACTTCACTTCGTCCGAATCCGCATCGTTCCACTTGGGAGACACATTTCCGGTAGAAAGCTTGCAGGAATACTGACGGTTGTAAGGCAACATAGACCGGCTGATGTCATAAGGAAAATCTGTAACCTCCAGATAGGCAGCCACTCCGCTTACTCCGTTTTCTTCGAACGACTTGGTAACACCTTCTTCATACAGTGCTTTCGGATTATCTCCTGTCAGTTTGTAAAGTGCGGCTTCTGCCTTCAGGAAAGACACTTCCGAAGCACGCAGCCAGAACAAAGGAGAAGCCGCATCGACCTTGGGCTTGGAGGCTCCCGTCTTGGCTGCGGAGCTAAGGGCATTGTTGTTCGTAGGAGGAAGAGGCATGAAATAGCCGTAAGAATCGGACGTGAACAAGGCACCCAGACGCGGATCGTCATACCCCTGCATGTAGGCCCAGATGGTAGCTCCCAGGCGACATTCTCCGTAGTCCTCTACAGTCGGCAGCATGGAGTTCATCAGCGGCAACTTGTCCGTACTCCGTATTTTGGCCTCCTGTGCCACGGTTTCAATGACACCTCCGTGAGAAGGGTCAAGGGCAAACGTGATGTATTCCTTTGCCAGTGCCTCGTCCTTGAAATGCACGCGGACGGCTATGCGCAACATGAGCGAGTTAGCCAGTCGCACCCAGTTGGAAACGTTTCCGTTATAAATCACATCGTACGACGGAAGCACTTTCGATGCGGTATTGACCAGCAGCAGCGAAGCATCCTTCAAATCGGCCAGCATCGCCTTGTATACGGTCTCCTGAGAATCCAGTTTCGGGGCAATGTCTCCGTTGCCGGCATTGGTATATACAATCGGGCCGAACACATCCGTCGCACGGAGCCAGGCGGTCACCTTGACAATGTTGGCTACAGCCTGCACTTCCTTGTCGGCAGGGTCTTCCGAATTCTTCGTATGCTTGTAGATGTCATTCCATGCACGGAACAGTTTCGAATAGAAATTCTGGTAAGCATAACTCATACGGGCATCCGTAAAGTTCCACGTAGCCTCCGTATTGAAATTCCAGTTGTTGTTCATGCCCCAGTAACCGATGTAGTTACCGGCCGACATGATGTCCGTATTGGCCAGGTCGTTACCCGGTCCTGTCGATTCAGTGGGCGAACCGATGGGAATAACCAGCTTCTGCATGTCCATGAAAGGAGCCCCATACAGCAGTCCGCCCGTCTTCATTCCTTCTTCCGTCACACCATAGATATTTGTATTGATCTGCTCATAGTTGCAAGATGCAAGTGCCAATACGGAGAATACAGGTATCAAATAGTTTCTTATCTTCATATTATACGTTGTTTTTCATGATTTGTTAGAATCCAAATTTAAGGCTCACTCCATACGTGCGCTGGCTGGGCAACATAAAGTAATCGTATCCCTGTCCGAAGGTGCCGGTAGAAGCCGTCAGTTCCGGATCAAAAGGAGCTTTGTTGTAAATCATCCAGAGGTTGGTGCCATACACGGAAAGGTTCACGCTATGGAACGGGGTACCCTTGAACCAGGAATTAGGGAAGGTGTATCCCAGACTGGCCTCCTGCAGGCGGACGTTGGTAGCAGAGTACACATTGTACGCATCCAGGTTCACCACCGACTCATAGTAGTCCTTTGGCTGAACTGCCACATTGCCCACCATGACTTTTCCGGCATCACGCGCATCGGCCGAAGCCTGTGACACACCGAACTGGTCGAGCACGGCCTGTGTCTTGGAAATCACGATACCTCCCAGACGGGCAGTCACAAGGAAGTTCAGGTTAAAGCCTTTGTAGGTAAAGCCGTTTCTCCAGCCCAGGTTCCACTTGGCATTGACACTGCCCAGCTTGTAAGGTTCCGTAGATTCCGTGGTAATGGTCTGACCTTCGTTGTACACGATGTAACCGTCCTGATCACGTTTCAGGCGTTCTTCCGCATAAATCGTACCTACTTCTTCTCCTTCGCGCAGACGGAAACGTCCCACCTTGATGTCACTCAGGTCGAGTGCCTCTCCGGTCACGGGGTTCTTCACGTTCGAAGCCAGTGCGATGATTTTATTACGGTTGGCAGTAGCCGTCAGCGAAGTGCTGTAAGAGAACTTGCCAAAAGTCTGGTCGTATCCCAGCGTCAGTTCGATACCCCGGTTTTCCACATTACCAGCCTGCACGAACATATAGTCATAACCCGACGTTTCCGACAACTTGGCTTCGAGCAACTGGTCATAGGTATTCGATTTATACAGCGTCACACCGAGCGACACGGTATTGTTCAGCCATTTAGAGTCTATACCTACCTCATAAGAACGGGTTCTTTCCGGTTTCAGTTCCGGAAGCGGATAATACTTGAAAGGTTTGATTACACCTCCTTCAATGGAGTGCGTAATGGTGCCGGGAGTCAGTCCGGTGTAAGGAATAGGCGAACCCACCTCCGTATATGAAGCACGTACTTTCAGGAAGCCCAGCACCGGCGAAATGGACTGGCGCATGGTTTCGGGCAACAGGTCGGTTACGATGGCCGAAAGTCCGACAGAAGGATAGAATATCCAGGGCGACTTGCTGTTGACCAGCTGAGAAGGCTTGTCGGCACGACCGGTCAGTGTGAGATACACGGCCGATTTCCATGAGATTTCCGCAGAGCCGAACACACCGAGATTCATCTTACGGTTGTCACCACCCGTTTGTGAAGGCACACCGGTAGAAGGGTCTATGTTGTCATAGGCAAACAGATTCGGCACCAGAAGCAACTGTCCACCGTATCCTCTTCCCTTCGTATCGTATTCTTCAAAAGAAGCACCCACGTTGACATTGGCATAAAAGTCTCCGGCAAAAGGCTTCGAAAGGTTGGCCATGATGTCTGCATATTTCTGGCGGAAAGTCTCATTCGAATAAGCATAACGTCCCAGCGGCTTGGCAAACGTACCGTGCGTAGAGGCATAACGCTTGTCTTCCTTCTCCGTGTAGGTATTATCCAGACGGCCTCGTGCACTCACGTTCAGGTAATCGGTAATTTCATATTTCAACGATGCATACAGCATGTAGCGGTCTTTCACCTCAGGACGCAAATTGCGGTAAGCCACCCAGTAAGGGTTCTGCACAGCCATACCGAAGTCGCCCGGTGTCCACGACTGCACATTGTAGCCCAGCTCGGCATCATAGCGTTCGAAATACTTTTCCTTCTCAAAATTCTCTCCGCGCGGATACAGATAAGCTCCCAGAAGAGGGTTGAAATACGTACCGTAGGACAGCATGTTGTTGTAATACTCACGCACGTAGCTGGCAGACAAGTCCATGGTCAGCTTATCGTTAAAGAACTTGGTGGTATTTCGCACCATGGCATTGTAGCGGTGGTATTTGTTGTTGGGCACGATACCCTTGGCATTGACCGCCGAACCGGACACATACGTCTGGTTCTTGTCATTTCCCACAGACAGATTAAAAGAGTTGGTAAAAGTGGTTCCGGTATTGAAGAAGTCGGCCGGATTATATGAAGAAGGTACCGGCAGTTTTTCTCCCCACGAGGCAGCCTCTCCACTCACGTTTCCGTAGGTGTTCTGGAAGCGCGGCAGCACGAAAGGATTCGAGAATTCAGCCGATGACGACACGTTGACACTCACCTTTCCGGCAGCACCTTTCTTCGTGGTAATCAGGATGACACCGTTGGCCGCATTGGCTCCGTAGAGTGCAGCAGCCGAGGGACCTGTCAGCACCGACAGACTTTCAATATCTTCAGGGTTGAAGCTGGCAATACCTTCACTCGACGTGCGTCCTGCACCGAAGCCCGTACCGTCGCCTGTGCGGTCGGCCTGATTACCCATGGGCACACCGTCAATCACATACAGCACGTTGTTGTCTCCCTTGATAGACTTGTTTCCACGCATCACGACGCGGGTACCTCCACCCACACCCGAAGCACTGCGCTGAATGCTCACACCGGCTACTTTTCCGTTCAGGCTGTTCACGAAGTTGGCATCCTTTACCTTTGTCAGCACATCATTCTTCACCTCCTGCACATTGTAGCTCAAAGCCTTCTGTGAGCGTTTGATACCCAATGCCGTTACCACCACTTCATCCAGTTGTTCGGTATCTTCCTTCATGACCAGAACACCCAGTGTTTCCTTGGCAGAAACCGTCAGGTTCTGATACCCCACGTAAGAGATTTCGAGTGCGGCCCCCTCGCCTGCGGACAAGGTAAAGTTTCCGTCCATGTCGGTAATCGTACCGTTTCCGGTACCCTTTTCCAGCACGCTTACCCCTACCAGAGGTTCTCCGTTGACGTCAACGACTGTTCCACTCACTGTGATTTTGTTTGCTTGCGCCGACACCTGTACGGGAGACGCACTGGCTCCTCGCGGAAGGTTGGCATAGGCCGCATTTCCTCCCTGACTTATCAGCAAAAGGAATAGCAGCTGAGTAGCTCTTTCTATTTTCATAGATGATTTAAGATTTTGTTGGACAATTAAGTTTAGTTATCGCGGTTTAGTGGTATCCTGAGGAAGGGAATTCCCCTCCTCAGGTACCGGTTAAAAAAAAGTCTAGTTTGGTTTTTGTTTAAAAAATGGGTGTAACATTCCTGCACAGGTACTTCCCTGAACTGTAAAAACAGTCTGCGGGCCGTATCTGGCCTTCTTGTCAGTTGTATTCTTCGATTTTAGAAGAACGCTTTCTCTATCCTTTTTAACTAATGATACAGGCTCGGTTTATTATCGGCCTTACGAAGTGATTTTTTTCTGTAGTTTAGCTTAAGCTCGTTCAGTTTGTGTCCGTAAAAACAAGGTCGGTAGTTTTATCGGGCTGCAAATATATGCAATTTTTATAAACTTACAAACATTTATAAAAGAAAAAGAGAAAACCAACGATATTTTCACCGCTTGATTTTCTCTTATTTTCCGTGATTCCGCTGCGATTCGAACGCAGGACCCACGCCTTAGAAGGGCGTTGCTCTATCCAGCTGAGCTACGGAACCATCCTTGTAATTTGTAAAGCTTTCAGTGATTCCGCTGCGATTCGAACGCAGGACCCACGCCTTAGAAGGGCGTTGCTCTATCCAGCTGAGCTACGGAACCATCCTTAATTGCGGTGCAAAAGTAGGCTTTTATTTTGAATTACACAAATTATTCGGCGGTTTTATGCAAACCGACAAACGGTTTTTTATGTTTTCCGCACGCAAACCATAAGTTTTCCGGTGCAGAACCCTACGTTTTCCGAACGGGAAACACACAGTTCCGCACGGGGAAACAAAGAGAGCCTAAAGGCGTTTCCTGCATATCACAGAGTGATTTCCGGATACGTCTGCCACGGCTCTCCCCTCACTAATCAGCCGTTTCCTGCGGTTTTTCCGCGAAAATTCCGTAAGTTTGTGTAACGAAAACCCTAAAAACGACATCACACATGGAACAGCATCCCCAGCTTTTAGTCTACAAGGCTTCTGCCGGCTCCGGCAAGACCTTTACACTGGCGGTACATTATATAAGACAACTGATTGAAGACCCGTATGCCTACCGCAGGATTCTGGCGGTGACGTTCACCAACAAAGCGACGGCGGAAATGAAGGAGCGTATCCTGGAACAGCTTTACGGCATCGCTACGGCCGATGAGGGTTCGGAAGGCTACCTCAAGGAGATTCAGAAGACATCGGCCAAATCGGTCGAGGAAATCCGGGAATCGGCACGGGAGGCGTTACGGCACATCATTCATGACTACAGCCGTTTCCGCATCGAGACCATCGACTCGTTTTTCCAATCGGTGATGCGCAACCTGGCGCGGGAACTGGAATTAGGGGCCAACTTGTCTATCGAACTGAACAATACGGAGGTGCTGAGCGATGCGGTGGATGCCATGATTGAGAAGCTGGACCGGCGCTCACCGGTGCTCTACTGGCTGCTGGAGTATATCGAGGAACGTATCGTGAACGACCGCCGCTGGGATGTGTCGAAAGATATCAAGGGATTCGGACAGAATATTTTCGACGAAAGCTACATCGAGAAGGGAGAAGGACTGCGCCGGAAACTGGCCGACCCGAACTTTATTCCTTCCTACCGGGATGAGCTGAAAAGTATCCGTGAGGAGGTGCTGGAATTCATGAAGGGATTCAGCGAACAGTTTACGGGCTTGCTCGAAATACACGGACTGACTCCGACCGACCTGAAGAACGGCTCACGAGGCATCGGCAGTTATTTCAACAAACTGGCCAACGGGAAACTGAGCGATGACATCCGCAATGCCACCGTGGAGAAGTGCCTGGAAAGCGAGGAAAACTGGACGACCAAAACGTCGGTCCACCGCGATGAAATCCGTTCGCTGGCGGTTTCGGAACTGATACCCTTGTTAGCGGAAGCGGAAAACCGTCGTCCGCAAAACAACTTGCTGCTCAACTCGTGCGACCTTTCGCTGCGTTACCTGAACAACCTGCGTTTGCTGGCGCACATTGACGAAGAGGTACGCTTGCAGAACCAGGCGCACAACCGTTTTCTGCTGTCGGATACCAATGCCTTGCTCCATAGCTTAATCAGGGAGGGAGATGCCTCGTTTGTCTACGAGAAAATCGGTACCACCATCGATACGGTGATGATTGACGAGTTTCAGGATACCTCACGCATGCAGTGGGAGAACTTTCATCTGCTGTTGCAGGAAAGTCTGGCACAGAAGGAAGGCAGCCTCATCGTGGGCGACATCAAGCAGAGCATCTACCGCTGGCGAAGCGGCGACTGGAAAATTCTGGCGGGACTGGGCAATGACCGGAGTTTCCGCATCAAGGAATGTACGCTCGACACGAACTGGCGAAGTGAGGCACGCATCATCCGCTTCAACAACGAGTTTTTTACGGCGGCCTGCCAGACACTGAACCGACGCTATCAGGAGGAACAGGGCATGCCTTTCGCCCAACTGGAACAGGCGTACAGCGACGTGCGGCAGCGTTGTGCCAAGAAGGAGGAGAAGGGCTTCGTAAAGGTGACCTTCCTACAGGACTCCAAGGAACGGCCTTACACGGAAGCGACCTTGGAACAGCTGGCCGAGGAAGTGGAACGCCTTACAGCAGAGGGTATCCGCCTCAACGAGATGGCCATTCTGGTGCGAAAGAACCGGAGCATCCCCGACATTGCCGCTTACTTCGACGAACATACCCCCTACCGCATCGTATCCGACGAGGCGTTCCGGCTGAGTGCATCGCTGGCAGTGAGCATGCTCATCGACGGACTGCGGTATCTTTCTTCACCCGACGACCGCATCGCACTGGCACGGCTGGCGGTGGCTTATCAGCAAGGGGTATTGCGCAAGGACATCAGTCTCAACACGGTGCTGCTCGACGACCCGTCCCGTTACCTGCCGGCAGCCTTCCAGTTGCAGGCAAACGAACTCCGTTTCATGCCGCTGTACGAACTGCTGGAAAAGCTGTTTGTGCTGTTCGACATGCAGCTTATCGAGAAGCAGGATGCGTATCTCTGTGCCTTCTACGATGCGGTGACGGAATATATGCAGAACAACTCGTCGGAGCTGACGGCTTTCATCCGTTTCTGGGACGAGAAGCTGAACGCGAAGACCATCCCTTCGGGCGAGATTGACGGCATCCGCATCTTGTCTATCCATAAGTCGAAGGGACTAGAGTATCACACGGTGCTGCTGCCGTTCTGCGACTGGAAGATGGAGAACGAAACGAACAATCATCTGATATGGTGCAGCGTGGCAGGCACGGGAAAGGAAACCGACATTCCGCCATTCAACCGCCTGGACATCGTACCGGTGAACTATTCTGGTGCCATGGCGGAATCGGTGTATCACGACGATTATCTGGAAGAGAAATTACAGCTCTGGGTGGACAACCTGAATCTGCTTTACGTAGCGTTTACACGTGCCTGCAAGAACCTGATTATTTTCGCAAAGGCGGGACAGAAGGGAACGGTTTCAGAACTGTTGTACGACAGTCTGCCGCTCATGCAGGAGGTGGAACTGCCGCTGGCACAAGAGAATCCGGAAGACGATGCAGTGGGCGAATACGGGGAGCTCTGCACGGAGCACGATAAGAAGAAGGCGGGCAAATCCAACCGGCTTTCGTCGCCCCGCGAGGGAGTGCCCGTGAAGATGGAAAGCATCGAAACGCACATCGAATTCAAGCAGTCAAACCGTTCGGCCGACTTCATTCAAGGTGATGACACTGAGGACACTCGCGGACAATACATCCGTCAGGGGCAGTTGCTGCACCAGGTGTTTGCCCAGATCGAAAAGGCAGACGACCTATCACCTGCTCTAGAACGGTTGAACTTCGAGGGTATCTTCGAATCGGAAAAACAAATGAAGCAGGTGGAAGCACTGGCACAACGGGCCTTGCAGCATCCGGCCGTGAAGGACTGGTTCAGCGGCACGTGGGAGCTTTACAACGAGTGTGCCATTGTCTACACCGACGAGCAGGGACAGATGCAGACACGCCGCCCCGACCGCGTGATGCGGAAAAACGAACAGGTGGTCGTGGTGGACTTCAAGTTCGGAAAGAAGAACGAGGCTTACCGCGCACAGGTGCAGGAGTACATGGACTTGCTCACGCAGATGGGCTACACCCACATCCGGGGATTCCTCTGGTATGTGTTTGCCAATGAACTGGAAGAAGTGACGCTTCCAGCCTGAATTTATTTTTTCACAACGATATTTCGACAATGCAATATATGGAAACTTTTTTGAAGCAGGTGGCCGCCGATTTGTACCGGAAGATGAACGGAGACTTCACGAAGGTGGCTGTGGTTTTCCCGAACAAGCGTGCCAGCCTCTTTTTCAATGAATACCTGGCACAGGAATCCGACCGCCCGGTGTGGTCGCCGGCCTACGTGAGCATCAGTGAGCTGTTCCGCCAATCGTCGCAATGGGTGACGGGCGATTCCATCAAATTAGTGTGCGACCTCTACAAGGTGTTCCGTGAAATAACGGGCAGCAAGGAAAGTCTGGACGAATTCTACTTCTGGGGCGAGATGCTCATCAGCGACTTTGACGATGCCGACAAGAACATGGCCGACACCAAAGCGCTGTTCAGCAACCTGAAGGACCTGAACAAGCTGACGGGCGAATATGACTTTCTGGAGGAAGGACAGAAGGAAGCGTTGAGCCAGTTCTTCCGTAATTTCTCCATCGAGCAGGTCACAGAACTGAAGCGACGTTTCATCTCATTGTGGGACGTGCTGGGCGACATCTATACGCAATACAAGGAATTGCTCCGCGAGCAGGGCATCGCCTATGAAGGAATGCTCTACCGCGAGGTGACAGAGACCATGGACGTACAGCAGTTTCCCTACGACAAATATGTGTTCGTGGGATTCAACGTGCTGAATAAGGTGGAACAAACCCTGTTCAGCAAGTTGCACGAAGCAGGAAAGACCCTGTTCTACTGGGACTACGATACCTTCTACCTGAACAAGCATCCGCACGAGGCAGGCGAGTTTATCCGCCGCAACCTGAAGAATTTCCCCTCGGAATTGCCGCCTTCCCTGTTCGACCACCTGAACCATCCGAAAGAAATTACCTTCATCGAATCGCCTACGGAGAACGGACAGGCACGCTACCTGCCGCAATGGATTCGGAAGAACCTGACGGAGAACGAAAAGGAAACGGCCGTGGTGCTCTGCAACGAGGCCATGCTGCAACCTGTACTTCACTCACTGCCGGACAACGTGCGCCACATCAACATCACCATGGGTTTCCCGCTCTCGCAGACACCGGCCTACAGCTTCGTAAAGACATTGCTGGAACTGCACATTGCGGGCTACAATTCCCGCAGCGGACGCTACCAGTTTGCCGAAGTCATCAGCGTGCTGAAGCATCCGTACACGCAACTGCTTTCCGGAGAAGCCGCTCCGCTGGAAAAGGAACTGACGGAGAAGAACCGCTTCTATCCCCTGCCCTCGGAACTGGAACGGGACGAAGCCTTGTCGCTGCTGTTCAAGCCGTGCAGCCACAACCTGGAGCTGTGCAAGCGGCTGGCCGACATCTTGAAGCAGGTGGCACAACTGTATCGCAAGCAGACAGCTTCCACCAGCGATGCCCTCGACCAGCTCTATCGCGAAGCCTTGTTCAAAAGCTTCACCATGGTCAACCGCTTCCATGCCCTGCTTGAAAGCAAGGATCTGGAGGTACAACCTGCCACCTTCCACCGCCTGCTGGTACGCGTCATGTCAACAGCCAGCATTCCTTTCCACGGAGAGCCGGCCATCGGTATGCAGGTGATGGGAGTACTGGAAACACGTAACCTGGATTTCCGCCACGTCATTCTGCTGTCGGTCAACGAAGGCCAGTTGCCCAAGGCAGGCGGTGATGCTTCGTTCATCCCCTATAACCTGCGCAAGGCGTTCGGCATGACGACCATCGACCACAAGATTGCAGTCTATGCCTATTATTTCTACCGTCTGCTGCAACGGGCAGAGAAGGCTACGTTACTCTACAACACGGTGAGCGACGGCATGAACCGGGGAGAGATGTCGCGCTTCATGCTCCAGCTGCTGATTGAGTGGGGCTATCCCGTACAGCGGAAACAACTGGAGGCAGAGCAGTCGCCCATTGCTTCCTCACCCATCTGTATCCCCAAGTCGCCCGACATCATGAAACGGATGCAGAGCGTATTCGACGTGCGGGTAAATCCGAAAGCCCTTCTTTCCCCGTCAGCCCTGAACTGCTACCTGGACTGTCCGCTGAAGTTTTACTATAAGTACGTAGCAGGACTGGCAGCCCCTGAAGAAGTAAGTGCAGAAATCGACTCAGCCAAATTCGGAAGCATCTTCCACTACGCTGCCGAACACATCTACAAGGAGCTCACGGCACACGGAAAAGTCATCAACAAAGACACCCTGGAGGCCCTGCTCAAGGAAGAAGTGAAACTGCAAAACTACGTGGACAACGGGTTCAAGGAGCTGTTCTTCCACCTCCCTGCCGACGAGCGTCCGGAATACAACGGAGTACAGCTCATCAATTCCGCCGTGATTCTGCGCTACATCCAGCAGCTGCTTCGCAACGACCTGCGCCACGCTCCCTTTACCTTCGTAGGCTCCGAACAACGGGTCATGGAGGACGTAGAGATACAGACACCCAAGGGAGCCATCCGCTCGCGCATGGGAGGAATCATCGACCGCATGGACAGCAAGGACAACGTGCTCCGCATTGTGGACTACAAAACGGGAGGCAAGGCCGACACCCCGCCCAGCGTAGAATCGTTGTTCACGCCTGGCCCCAAACGTTCCAATTACGTATTCCAGACTTTCCTGTACGCTGCCATCGTATGCCGGAAACTGCGTGAACGGAATGATGACCGGAAGGTAGCTCCTGCCCTGCTCTACATTCACCGGGCTGCGGCAGAAGATTACTCGCCCGTCGTCCAGCTCAAGGAATCGTATAACAAAACCACCCCCGTGGAAGACTTTTCATTGCTGGAGGAAGAGTTCAGAACCCGCCTGCAGGCACTCCTGGAAGAGATTTTCAACCCCGACCTGAGTTTCAGTCAGACGGAAGAAGAAGACCGGTGCACTTATTGTGATTTCAAGGAAATATGTAAACGATAGAAACAGAATCAAAACAAGTGTTAAAATTACATTTTTCTCTGAACAATCCAAGTGAACCGGATGTTATAAAGATGTTTTTCATAGTAATAGATAAGAACAGTATTGGTATTTGTGAAAATATCAGCTGTAAGGGCAAAAGCGTTTGTTCTTTAAAAAATAAGAGAGGCTGCATTTCCCCGGCAGCCTCTCTTAATTTTTTATCCTCTACACAAATGTTTTTTATTCCTGATAATCATAGTACCACCAGTAGGTATCGCCAAACTCGCGACGCATACGGTTGCGTTCTTCCAGCGGAGAACCCTCTTTCTGCTGCAAGGTCTGGTAAGCCTTGAAACGATCTAAAGTCAGACTGTCTGCACGCGAAGATACAGTATCATTCCGCTGGACATGATACATTACCAATGCTTCCCGGTAATAACGCGGCAAGGTATCTTCCGGCAAATAGAAATCGGGAACGGCCTGTGCAAAGCTGTCCAGTTTCTTTTCAAGCAGCAAGGCAGAAAGGTAATAATCCAGCGAGGTATATTTCCCCGTTCCCTTGTAGCAGATGTTCCGCAGGAATACCATGCGGTCTTCTCCCGAATATGGACGTGCTCCCAGCAGGTAATAAATGGAATCATTCGTATAACGGAGCGTGTGCAGGGAATCTGTTTCAAAGAACAACCCGTCGGAACGGTAATATTGAGGATAAGCAAACAGCCTGTCGCCCATCTTTCCCAAGTGCGACAAGGCCACGGCACGATAGGCGGTCAGCGTACGGCTGGCCTCCAATGATTTTTCTCCTACACGTAGCACCTTATCATACTCCCCGGCTCGCAGGTAATGTTCCGCCTCCAGCTCATGATGAAACTGCCGGTTGGTACTACCCACACACACTGTCAGCAGGCACAACCCCAGCAAGATAGCCAGGTTACTGTTGACCAGCCCCCAGAGACTTCCTTCGTGATTCAGCTGTACCCGAAAAACTCCACGCAGCCAGTAACCGATTCCCACAAACAGCAACACCAATAAAGGCAACAGCCAGGTCCACGGAGTATGGTAGTCGGAGATATACACTCCACGCCCTACATCCGTCAGGGCACAAAGCACCAGAAAGGACGGCACATACGCCAGGGCACGCACCCTTCCCTTCAGTCCCAGCAGACTGTTTACCCCCCACCGCAGCAACAGCAGAATCAGCGTAATGACCAGCGCGCTGGCCATCGGAGCAAAGGTAGTCTTTCCATGTGCCAGCGAGAAATGAAGGGCTTCCAGCACATCGCGCTGGAACACATAAAGATATACAAAACTAAACAGAGAAAAAAGAAGACCGCATACAGCAATCATGATGCGTGCAGTCTTCTTATAAAATGCATTTGTGTAATCACTCATACAATATCAATTCAATCTTTCACTCGTTTTAATACAACTGCAGAACGGGCCGGCACATACAGTTTCAGCCATTCTTTCTTGTCTTTTGCATAAAGCGGGTCGGCACAGGTGAAGTGGCGGAGACTGTCGTCTGAGAAGCCGAATCCACCAAACTGCTTGTTGTCTGTGTTCAGAACCACATCGTAGGCACCTCTCGGTACGAGGAAGCCATAATCGGTAAACGAACGGGTCGGGTTGAAGTTGAACACAAACACCAAATCCTTGCGGCGGTATGCCAGAATCTGGTCACCATCGTTATGCCATACCTCGATGACATCCGATTTCTGGATGTTCTTCACGCTGCGAATCAGCTTGACCATTGCCTCATCGAAGTCGCCCAGGTAATGATAGCACAAGTCCGGATTATCAACCAGGTTCCACTGACGGCGTGCATACTTGTATGACCATCCGTTGCCTTCGCGCGGGAAGTCAATCCATTCCGGATGACCGAACTCATTACCCATAAAGTTCAGGTAACCTCCGTTGATGGTAGAAGCCGTGAGCAGACGAATCATCTTGTGCAGGGCAATGCCTCGTTCCACCACTCCATTCTCATCACCGATTTTGAAGTGCCAGTACATGTCGGCATCAATCAGGCGGAAGATGATGGTCTTGTCGCCCACCAGTGCCTGGTCGTGGCTTTCGCAGTAAGAGATGGTCTTTTCATCCTTGCGACGGTTGGTCACTTCCCAGAACAGGCTGGACGGTTTCCAGTCCTCATCGCGATGTTCCTTGATAATCTTAATCCAGTAGTCAGGAATGTTCATAGCCATACGGTAGTCGAAGCCGTAACCCCCGTCTTCAAACGGAGCAGCCAGTCCCGGCATACCCGATACTTCCTCGGCAATGGTAATGGCCTTCGGATTCACTTCATGAATCAACCGGTTGGCCAGCGTCAGGTAGCAGATGGCATTGTCATCCTGATGACCGTTGAAGTAGTCACCATAGTTGCAGAACGCCTCACCCAGTCCGTGGCTGTAATAAAGCATAGAAGTCACCCCATCGAAACGGAAACCATCGAAATGGAACTCTTCCAACCAGTATTTACAGTTGGACAACAGGAAGTGAATCACCTCGTTCTTGCCATAGTCAAAGCAGAGCGAATCCCATGCCGGATGCTCACGACGTCCGCCCTGATAAAAATACTGGCAAGGATCACCGGCAAAGTTGCCCAATCCTTCCACCTCGTTCTTCACGGCGTGTGAGTGTACGATATCCATAATCACGGCAATGTTCATCTGGTGTGCCGTGTCGATAAGCTGTTTCAGTTCTTCCGGTGTACCAAAGCGTGAAGAAGGAGCAAAGAAGCTGGACACATGATAGCCGAAACTTCCGTAATAAGGATGTTCCTGAATGGCCATAATCTGAATACAGTTATATCCGTCCTTCGCAATTCGCGGCAGTACATTCTCACGGAATTCATTGTACGTACCAACCTTTTCCGCATCCTGTCCCATACCGATGTGGCATTCGTAAATCATCAGCGGAGCCACATTAGGCGTAAAGGTCTTTTTCTTGAACTTATACGGTTTCTCCGGATTCCATACCTGTGCACTGAAAATCTTGGTCTGTTCATCCTGCACAACGCGGGTAGCCCATGCCGGAATACGTTCACCGCATCCACCTTCCCAGTACACTTTCAACTTGTACAAGTCGCCGTGCTTCATGGCCTTTTCCGGCAGATTGATTTCCCAGTTACCCGTCTTGCGCACACGTTTCATGCGGAAAGCCGGTTTCTCCTGCCAGTCGTTGAAATCGCCCACCAGGTAGATTTCCGTCGCATTCGGTGCCCATTCACGGAAGGTCCATCCCTTGTCTGTGCGGTGCAAACCGAAATACATGTGTCCGGTAGCAAAATCCGACAATGTCTTCTTTCCTACCAGTTCCTTTTCTTTTTCTACCACATGCTGATGACGGCCGTTGATAGCGTCGGCGTATGGTTCCAGCCACGGATCATTCTTTATGATATTCAATACCTTGTCCATAGTATTAGTAATTAGAAATTATTTGACACGTACTTTTACAATCACTTTTCTCACTCCGTCGGGAGTTACGCCCGGTGCATGTGCATCTTCCGGGAAGAAAATAGCAAACATACCCGGCTTTACGGTCAGGTAGTCAGTAGCCAGTCCTTCATAGAAGGTAATATCTTTTTCTGCATTGTAAGCAGCTTCAGGCAAATCCGTACGCGGCATATAGCCCATTACTTCCACCCCCGACAATGGAATCTGGATGTCGATGAAATCATTGTGTGTTTCCAGACGCGCTTCTTCCTTTGTCTTCGGACGTGCATCTGCAAAATTCACCATCAGTTCACCTTCCTTCAGCACTACCTTCCCCACTTCGTGTGCCTGCAAGTCAGTTGCCTTCAGGAAAGCTACAGCCTCAGCAAACAAAGGATTCAGTGACACATATTTTTCCAAATTTTCCAATTTGTCAATAACCATATTCTTTCAGTTTTAAGTCGTTAATATTTTATTCAAACTCATCTATCGTTTCATTTGTAAAATCGGCAAAGCGTTTCAGCTGGCGAAACACGTCGATAATCCGTTCCATAAAGTCCGGACGGGAAAAGAACTCATCTTCCACCTGGCAGGCCACCGTAAAGTCCTTGCAACGGATGTACTGCGGATAAGGAAAATCCTTCGGAAATCCCTTGGGCACCGTCTTCAGATGCGACTCGCCTACCACCGGGAAATACTGCTTGAAAGCCGGGTCTTCCACAATGGCACGATACTCATCAATGCGGTCGCACACCGACTGACGCACCGCCCGCAACATATCGGCAGGCATGCACCAGCTTCCTCCGGCCAGCATACAGTTGCCCGGTTCCAGATGAAGATAATAACCACAGTGATTGGATTTCTTTCCCCTTGCATTGATATACCCTCCGATGTGGGTCTTATAAGGAGACTTGTCAGAAGAAAAACGGACATCCCGGTAGATGCGATACGTGCAGTCACGCGGAAGGACGTGCGCCACACTTTCATCCCATGGCGAAAGGCGGGCAATCACCCCTGCCAGCAACTCCTCGAAGTCTGCCTGCACACTCAAATATTCCGCTTTATGTTCCTGAAACCACTCCCGGTTGTTGTTTGCCGCCAGTACTTTCAGGAAATCCAATATGCCCGGTATATCCATATTCTTTACTTTTGAGTCACACAAACTTACGAAATTAATTCTTATCTGTCGAATAAAACGATATTTTTTTACATTATCCCAGCAGATTCAACAAAAAATCGTGCACCTTTCCGTTGGAAGCCACCACTTCGCGGCCAGAATAGCATGAATCACCCCCGGAAAAGTCGGTCACCCTTCCTCCGGCATTCTGTACCAGCAGGATACCTGCCGCCACATCCCACGGACAAGTGAAGGCTTCGGCACGCGCTTCAAAACGCCCGTCGGCCACGTAACACATCTCGGCAGCCGCCGCACCGACCACCCGAATGCCTGCCACATGCCCGTAGCAGCCTTCTATCAGGCGGTTGAATACCGGCTTGTAAGCCTCCGTTTCGTACGGAAGACCGAAAGCCATAAAAGCCTCATCGGGTACAGCTACCTGCGACACCCGAATCTGTCGGTCATTACAATAAGCAGGCGCCCCCTTGTAAGTCCAGAAACACTCGTCGCGGCACACTTCATAAACCACTCCCAGCAAGATTTCCTCACGGTTACGCAAAGCAATGCTCACACAATAAGGTGCATGGTTATGAATGAAGTTGGTCGTACCGTCCAGCGGGTCAACCAGCCAGCAATACTCCTCGTCGGTGTGAGTTCCGCTCCCCTCTTCAGCAATAAAACCTGCCTCGGGAAGCAACTCCCGCAGACAGGCTACTATTCTTCGTTCCGATTCCTTGTCGACATACGACACATAATCGTGTGCGTGCTTCTTCTCAATCCGCTCACGGCTGAACTTCTTCCGCTCCTCACGGATAAAAGCCCCCGTGGCTACAGCCAGTTCACGCACCTTCAAAGTCAGTTCGGATAATTCCATCATTATTTTTTCTCCTCCAATAAACGTCCGTATCTGAAAGTCCCTTTCCGGACAATATTTCCGTTGGCATCCATCTCTACGAATGGACCGTCTTTCTTTCCCTGCTTGAAGAAGCCCTCAAAGCGAGTGCCGTCCTTTTCAATCAGCACACCCTTTCCTTCTTCCTTTCCACGTACAAAGGAACCGGTATAGACAGAACCGTCGGCCATGTGAAGCACACCTTCTCCCTCGGCCATGTTGTTCTTCCACTGACCTTCGTATTCATCACCGTTGGCCCACTTGTATTTTCCGGTACCCGAGCGCTGGTTCTTCAACCACTGCCCGTCGTACACCGCTCCGTTGGCCCAGGTGAACGTGCCTTGTCCTTCCTGCTGTCCGTTCAGGAAATGACCTACGTATTTGTCACCGTTCGGATACGTATAGATACCCCTTCCCGTGCGTTCACCGTTGGCATAATCGCCCTCATAGCGTTCGCCGTTCTGGAAATAATAGATACCCTTTCCATCCTGCACATCATCCTTCCAGTCGCCCACGTACTTGTCGCCGTTGGTATAGTAGAAAGTACCCTTTCCGTGACGCATGCCGTCCTTCCAGTCGCCTTCATACTTCGACTTGTCGTCCCACACCATGGTGCCCTTCCCGTTCTTCAGGTCGTTCTTCCATTCGCCGGTGTAGACCGCTCCACCTTTCCAGGTATAAGTACCCTGTCCGTTGCGCTTGTCATGATGCCAGGTACCGGTATATAAGTCCCCGTTATAATAGGTCATCGTACCCTCACCCTCCTGGTAGTCAGTGTACCACATCCCGTCGTAACGGTTGTTGTTCATGAAATAATACGTTCCCTTGCCGTGCTGCTGGTCTTCGTACCACTCTCCCACGTACTTTTCTCCGTCGCTGAAAGTGTAAGTACCTTCGCCCTGGCGTTTACCCTTCACGTATTCACCTTCGTACACGTCGCCATTGCGGAACACCGTCTTTCCCTTTCCGTTCGGGCGGCGTCCTTTCAGTTCGCCGGTATATTCCGAACCATCCTTAAACTGGTAGTATCCCAATGACAACTGGGCCGAAGCCGATACCGAGCTGAATGCCAGCAGGGCAAATAAAAATAATGTATGTTTGTTCTTTCTCACGTTCTTAGTCTCTTTTTTAATTCCGCTCAAAAATAGTCTTTTTACTTTTGCACGAGCCGGAAGGTTTATACTTTTTTACCTGCCACTACCTCTATTAAGTTTTCTTTGCAGAAATAGCGCTGAGCCAGCGAAAGCAGTTCGTCGGACGTCACCTCACGGATGGCAGCCAGCGATGCATCAAAAAAGTCGGGCTTCAATCCGGCCGTTTCGATGAATATCCAGGCATCCGAAAGCGAGAATGCCCCCTCGTACGAACGGCACATATCGCCCAGCATGTAGTTGCGCACCATCTCCAGTTCTTCTGCCGGCACCTTGTCCTGACGCAGACGGTCCATTTCATGATATACTTCCGTGATGACAGACTCCATGTATTCATTGGCCGCCTCCGTACTCACCACCAGCAGACTCGTGCCCGGATAAGACACCAGTCCGGCCCCGATGCCGTAGGTATATCCCTTATCCTCACGGATATTCGACATCAGACGACTGCCGAAATACCCTCCGAACAGCGTAACCAGCACGCGCAGTTTCAGGTAATCAGGATGCTTGCGGTCGAGCGAGAAACCACCCATACGAAGCGAACTCTGCAGAGCATCCTCCTTCTCCACGTGAACCCGTTTGCGAGCATCCTTCACGATGTCCCACGTGCGTTCCACCTTCTCTGCCGTACAATTTCCCCAGGGCGCTTCTCCCCAGTGACGTTCAATGCAGCGCACCACCTCGGGCGTCACCTTACCCGACACGTACATGGAACAGTTGCCCGAATGATAGTGACGGTGATAGAAATCCTTCAGCGCCTCCACCTGAATGCGTTCATAATCCTCCAGTTCGGCATAGCGTCCCAACGGATGCGAAGTACCGAAAAGCGAACGGTTCAGCTGTTTGCGAGCCAGTACGTCCACCCGCTGGTTGTTCACCAGAAACTGCTGGCGGTTGATGTCGCAGATAATGCGGAACTGCTCTTCCGGAAACACAGACTCCTTCACCAGTCCGGCCACAATCTCCATAGTGCGGTCAAGGTGTTTCGTCAGTGTATACAGTGTCACAAATCCACAGTTCACAGAAGAAGAAAGGTCGAGCCACGCCCCGTAATAATCCAACCGTTCGGCAATCTCGCCCGATGTCATGCGCACCGTTCCCTCACGCAGCATACGGTTGGTAAACACGGCCTGAAGCGGCTGCGACTGGTCGAGCTGTCCGCTCCGCACCAACAGGTCAAAACGAATCACGTCTTCGTTTCCGGCCGAAAGCACATACAGCGGCATACCGTTCTTCATACGGTGCAACTCCGGCTGCAAGATGGAAAAATGCTCCAGCTGACGGATGGCAGGCGCCACACTACGGTCGAGCTGCGTCATAGTGCCTCCTGCTGATTACGCAGAAACTCTTCGGCCCGTGCCAGATCCTGCGGTGTGTCAATACCAATGGTCTCCACTTCGCTGATGCCCACCTTGATGGAATAGCCGTTCTCCAGCCAGCGCAACTGCTCCAGCGATTCGGCCAGTTCGAGCGACGACTGCGGAAGAGATGTAATCTCCTTCAGCACCGGAGCGCGGTAGGCATAAAGTCCGATATGTTTGTAATACGTATGTCCGGCCAGCCACTCCTTCTTGTCACGGTTACGCTGGTAAGGAATGATGGAACGGCTGAAGTAGAGCGCCTTCATCTCCTTGTTCACCACCACCTTGGGCGAGTTCACGTTTTCCAGCGCATCAAATCCGTCGGCAGGCGTAAACGGTTTCACAAGTGTGGCAATCTGTGTAGACGCATCGTCAAAGCAGGCCTTCACGGCTTCCAGCTGCGAACGCTGGATGAACGGTTCGTCACCCTGAATGTTCACCACCACGTCATAGCCGCTGCCCACCTTGCAGTAAGCCTCGTAGCAACGGTCGGTACCACTCTTATGGTCGACCGACGTCATTACCACCTTTCCACCGAAGGCCTTTACAGCCGCTTCGATGCGTTCGTCGTCGGTAGCCACGTAAGCTTCGTCCAGCACACCAGCCACTTGTTCATAAACTCTTTGTATCACGGGTTTGCCTCCCAGTAGTGCCAAAGGTTTGGCGGGGAAGCGTGTAGATGCATATCTTGCAGGAATAATTCCAATAAATTTCATGGTTATTGTATTTGGGTTATGCTTCGCAAATGTACGAATAAAAAGTGACAAACAGAAGATACATATTGAAATATCTCCACTTACAGAGATAAGGTTCGTTGATTGCGGTTGACTTCCCCGTCTGAGTGTATCCGATATTGGCAAGGCTATTTACCCCTATTCGCTTCCTCTCTGTTTCAGTTCGTCTACCAATTCCTGATAGAGGGCTACAGGCCCATAATGCCACAGTTTAGTACTTTCGTCAGCCAGTCTTTTGTAAGTATCCGAATGATAGAAACAACGCAAAGCCTCTATCAGTGTAACGTGATGTTCATGGGCATAGATTTGCGCCACGCGGCTGACTTTGCCGGGCAGCAGCAGGTACAGGTTTTCGTTGGTTATGTCCAGATTCATAGATTAATCTCTTTAGAATTAATCTTTTCGTCTATCTCCTCCATCAGCCATTGATGGCCTTGTGTATGCAGCACCTCGAAATTCTCCTCCAAATAGGGCAACACTTCGTATCGGTCGAACAAAGAGACCACTTCATCCCCACTCAACTGATACTTCTTTCCATACAGCTCGATGCAGAAAGAAAGGAAATAGGCGATATCGAGTTCTTTGTCTTTCATGCTTTATGTTTTAGGCGTGTTAAATATACGATTTCTCTTTAAATGGGATAAAAAGAATGAAGTTTTTTGCTATTTAGCAAAAGACCAATAATTGCCCAATCATTAAGTATGACCAAAGAGACGTTTCCTGCTATTCGCCTGTTACAGCCCAAGTGCATCCAAAACAAAACGCCTTTGCGTTTCAAACCAAACGCAAGTACGTTTTAAGTAAAACGCAAGGGCGTTTCATCTTAAACGTAAGGGCGTTTTAGTCCAAACACAAAGGCGTTTTCCAGAGGATTTTTACACCTCTGAAAATCAACTAATTACATTTCTTAAATTTTACGGATAACCCAGTATCCTCCCACTACCTGCAAGAGCATTCCGGGAATACCGATGCGGAAATCCTGCAAGGCGGTGAACAAGCTGCCGGAAAGTACCCACTCACCCAGCGTACCAGCCAGCTGATAGAACAGCACCACGGCCAGCTGCAACGGCAAGGTGACTTTCTGAAAGCGGGCGGCCACCAGACCGGCACCCACAGCCAACAGCACGGATTTCAGCAAGATGGCAGGCAGCACGGCAGGTGCAGGCATGCCGAACCACCATGAGTTGAGCAACGGCGAGAGTACAGCCGTCAGCAGTCCGGCCTTCCAGCCGTATTTATAGGCTCCTACCAGTGTGAAAAAATAAATGGGCAGCCAGGTGACTCCTCCCTGCGGCACCAGATGGAAAAGCTGGGGCAGGACAATGTTTCCAGCCACAAACAGCAGGGCGGTGACGTAGGTCTTCACGCGACTGTATCCCAATGTGTAAAGTTTTACGGTTGTTTCCATGTGTATTCGTTATTTTTCTGAGATTGTTTTTTCTTTTTCTCCGGCTTCCCTCATGCGGCGTACAAAGTCTTCAATCACGGGATAGAGTTCCACGGGATTGTCCGACACGTCGCAAAGGGTTTCCAGCGGACACCGTCCTATACGGGTGCGGTTGATGATGCAGGGCACTTCTTTGGCATAGGCCACCTCTACCCCTCCCTTCCGGAGCAAGGCGAGTGCAGGGGTGCTGACTACCCGGGTCCACACGCGGGACACACCGCCCAATACCATCAGGGCGGCTGCTCCCTTTCCGATGACTTTATCGGCCAGCCAGGCTCCTTTCAGGAAGGCGCGGTCTGTGGCGTACAAGTCGTACAGGTCGGCCACGCCCCGACGGGAGAACGTGCGGGTTTCTTCGCCCTGACGCACCACGCAGGAATAGTTTCCTTCGTTCAGCAAGCGTATCAGTTCATCCATCACAGTGTTTCCTGTTTCAGTTGTTCCACGTAAGCATCAATGCGGTGAAGCTCTTTCGGAATGTCGATGGACTGCGGGCAGTGCGGATTACATTGTCCGCAACCGATACAGTGACTGGCCTGACGGAGTTTCGGCACGCTGCGGTCGTAACCCACCAGGAAGGCACGGCGGGCCTTCACGTAATTCTCGTCCATGCGGTCTTTCGGCATGTTGCCCTCGTTCACGCACTTGTTGTAATGTACCAGCACGCCAGGGATGTCGATGCCATACGGGCAGGGCATGCAGTATTTACAATCGTTGCAGGGCACGGTGGGATATTTCTGCATCAGGTCGGCCGTATCGAGCAGGAACTGGTTTTCCTCGTCGGTAAGCGGCACCAGCGGAGAATACGTGCGGAGGTTGTCTTGCAGATGCTCCATGTAGGTCATGCCACTGAGTACGGTGAGCACCTTTTCCGGTGTACCGGCAAAGCGGAAGGCCCACGATGCCACACTGCCTTCGGGATTACGTTCTTTCAGGCGGCTGAAGATGTGGTCGGGGATGTTCGACAGGCGTCCGCCCAACAGCGGTTCCATCACCACTACCGGAATGTTCTTGCTGCTCACCTGCTCGTACAGGTAGTCGGCATTCACGTTACGTCCCGATGCATGCTGCCAGTCGGAATAGTTCAACTGAATCTGCACGAAGTCCCAGTGCACCTGGTCGTGCATGGCCAGTGCCCGGTCGAATTCCTCTTTTGTGCCGTGGAACGACCAGCCCAGGCGGCGGATACGTCCGGCTTCGCGCTCCTTGAGCAGGAAGTCGAGCAGACCGTTGTCAAGGAAACGGCCCTGTAAGCCGCTTTTTCCGGGAGCACCCAGCATGTGCAGCAGGTAATAGTCGATGTAGTCCACCTGCAGGTTCTTCAGCGAGTTGTGGTACATCTTTACTCCGAAATCATAGTCGGAATTGGAGAAGTTCGACATTTTGGTGGCCACGAAGAACTTGTCGCGCGGATGACGCTTCAAGGCGATACCCGTCGACTTTTCCGACCAGCCCTGCACATAGACCGGGGCCGTGTCGAAATAGTTCACGCCATGTTCGATGGCGTAATCCACCAGCCGGTTCACTTCTTCCTGATCGATGACGTTGCCGTCGCCACCCGGTGCCGGAAGTGTAGGCCAGCGCATGCAGCCATAGCCCAGCAGCGACACCTTATCCTCGTTGGGAGGGAACTGGCGGTAAGTCATCTTGCCGACGGGCACTTCCTTAGTGCTTTCGCCGGATTTTTTCTTGTCGGGCGTACAACCGTAAAAAGCCGCCGTGGCTCCCACCGTACTGATGCCGACTATTTTAAGGAAATCTCTTCGATTCATCTGTTTTTTCTCGTCCATTCTCTTTCTATATATAAAGGTAAGACAATCCGATTAAAGTACACGATGGCGTTCATGGCCTTCCACGTAGATAGCACTCAGCGGACGGGCCGGACACAGGTTCTCGCAGGCTCCGCAACCGATGCAGCGTGCTTCGTTCACTGCCGGAATCTTCAGTGAGTCGGGGTTCGAGGGGTCGGACGGAACCATGGTGATGGCGTTCACCGGACAATGGCGGGCACAGTTGCCGCACTCCTGCTTGTCGGTAAGCGGAATACACAAATCTTTTACCCACACGGCATGGCCTATCTGGATAGAAGACTTCTCTGCCTTGTCAATTTTCAGGATGGCTCCGGCGGGACATACATCGGAACAGCGCGTACACTCCGGACGGCAGTAGCCGCGTTCGTACGACATGTAAGGCTGCATGAAAGTATCCAGCGAATGGGAAGGACGGAGCACTTCGTTCGGACAAGCCGACACGCAAAGCTGGCAGGCCGTACAATGCGACTGCAGATGGCGGAGTCCGCGTGCGCCCGGGGGCACAATCGGAGTCTGACGTACCGGCTCTTTCTTGTCCACGATGTCGGCCAGTCCGCCGTCCATCTTGATGGCCTCGGCCTTCTTGGCTACCTGTGCTTTCAGTACCGAACCGGCCAGCAGCAAGGAACCGGCCAGAAACTCGCGTCGTCCGGCGGTACGGTCGGCTGTTTCCGGTGCCGGAGTTTCTGCCTTTTCGGCTTTCTTTCCGTAGGCAAACCGATAGCCAATGGCTCCCTTATGGCATTTGTCCAGACAGTCCATGCAAGCCACACAGCGGCTGCCGTCTATCGCATGGTTCTTCACATCGATGCAGGCGGCCTTGCAATTGCGGGCGCAAAGCGTACAGCCGTTACATTTCTCCTTGTCAATCGTGATGCGGAACAAGGCAAAGCGGGAGAAGAATCCCAGCACGGTGCCCACCGGACAGATGGTATTACAATAGGTACGTCCGTTGCGTGCCGCCAGTACCACTACCAGTACCAGCATGACCGCTGCCACTATCAGCACCGGCAGACTCTTGAGCCAGACATCTACCGAATAGAAGGCATAGCTGTCCATGCGTTCGGCCATAGAAGCCAGCAGGTTGTTTCCCCACATCCACAAAGGTTGCAGGAAACTGTGCGCCGCACGGCCGTACACGGCATACGGGTCGAGCAAGGCTACCAGGGCATGCACACCCAACAGCATCGCCAGCACGAACACTGCCAGCACACCGTAGCGCAACCAGCTTTTCGGCTTGGAATACGTGTAGGGCATCTTCTTGCGTCCCCGGCCCAGACGGGCCACCACATCCTGAAACACGCCTAGCGGACAAATGACCGAACAGTACACCCTGCCCGCTATGAGCGTGAGCAATATCAAACACACGATTACTCCGGCATTCAGTGCCAACAGAGCCGGAAGGAACTGTATCTTCGCCATCCAGCCGAGCCATGCATGAAGCACGCCCGTAAAATCGACGAACAACAGCGTCACGAATACCAGGCACAGCATCCCCAGCGTGAGCCTGAGTTTTCTCAACATATTCACAGTAAAAGCAATTTTAGTTAGTTATTATATTCTTTCTATCACGTTTTCGTGGTAAATCCTCACAAAAATAAAAGGAATTGTGTTTCGAAGAGTCTTTTTGCGCAGTTTTTTATCCCAAACGGTATAAATATTCGATTAACTTACGCATAAAGGGCCTTTTTGCAGCATTTATACAGAAAAAATGTCATAAATATTGATTATCTGAATTACAAATTCTAATTTTGCTCCACTATTACCTAACAAAAGAACAGCAGTTACAACATGACATACGCATTTATTACGGCAGCCGAAGCCGCTGCCACCATTCATCATGGGGATACCGTCGGCATCGGCGGTTTTTCATCGGTAGGTACACCGAAAGCCGTGCCGGAAGCACTGGCTGCCTACGCAGAAGCACAGCATGCACAGGGGAAAGAATTCAAGGTAGGCCTTATCACGGGCGGTGCCACGGGCTGTCAGGTGGACAGCGCGCTGGTCAAGGCACACGCTGTATCGTTCCGTACGCCTTTCCAGTCGAACAAGGACATGCGCGAATCCATCAACCAGCACGAGGTGCAGTACTTTGACCTCCATCTGTCGCAAATCGGACAGGACGTGCGTTACGGTTTTCTGGGGAAAATCCACGTAGCCATCGTAGAAGCTTCCGACCTGACGGACGACGGAGAAATCATCCTGAGCACTTCCGTAGGTATCTCGCCTACCCTGCTCCAGGTGGCCGAACGGGTTATCATCGAGCTGAATGAAGCGCATACGGGAAAACTTACCGGCATGCACGATATCTATATTCCAGCCAACCCGCCTTACCGGACAGAGATTCCGGTGTATCACGTGAACGACCGCGCCGGACACATCAGCGTGAAAATCGACCCGAAAAAGATTACGGGAGTGGTACGCACGAATGCCCGCGACCACATCGCGGCCTTTACACCGCAAAATGAGACAACCCTGCAAATCGGACATAACGTGGCTGCCTTCCTGCTACGCGAATGGAAGAACGGGGCTATCCCCAAGGAGTTCCTTCCCCTGCAGTCGGGTGTGGGCAACATTGCCAATGCGGTACTGGGTGCACTGGGTGACGACCCGAACCTTCCGGCTTTCTCCATGTTTACGGAGGTGATACAGAACTCCGTCATCGACCTGATGATGAAAGACCGTATCCGCTTTGCTGCCGGCAGTTCGCTCACCTTGTCGGAAGACCGTCTGGACACGATGTACGAGCATATCGACACCTTCCGCGAACGCATCCTGCTGCGCCCGCAGGAAATCACCAACCACCCGGAAATGATTCGCCGCCTGGGTATCATTGCGGTAAACACGGCCCTTGAAGCAGACATTTTCGGCAACGTGAACAGCACGCATGTATCGGGCAGCAAGATAATGAATGGAATTGGAGGCTCGGGAGATTTTGCCAGAAACGCATATTTGTCTATCTTTACCACCCCGTCGGTGGCCAAGGACGGACTGATTTCGTCCATCGTGCCCCAAGTATCCCACGTGGACAGTACGGAACACGACGTACGTATCCTCGTGACGGAACAGGGCGTGGCCGACTTGCGTGGCAAATCGCCTTCGCAACGTGCTCGCTGCATCATTGAAAACTGCGCGCATCCGGACTACAAGCAACTGCTGTGGGACTACCTGAAACTTTCGGAAGGAAAGTCCTGCCACACGCCGATGTCGCTGCGCAACGCCTTCAAGATGCATATAGCGTACGCCGAGACGGGTGACATGCGAAACACCCAATTTGAATCATAAGAATGGAAAAATTCGACATACACATCCTGGGATGCGGTTCAGCCCTGCCCACTACCCGCCATCAGGCGACCTCGCAGGTGCTTAACATCCGCGAGAAACTGTTCATGATTGACTGCGGCGAAGGGGCTCAGGTGCAGCTCCGCCGCGCCAAACTGAAGTTCAGCCGGCTGAACCACATCTTTATTTCTCACCTCCACGGCGACCACTGCTTCGGCCTGATGGGACTGATTTCCACCTTCGGCATGCTGGAACGTACCGCCGACCTCCACATTCATGCCCATGCCGACCTGCAACGCCTGCTGGAGCCTCAACTGGAATTCTTCTGCAAGGGAATGCCCTATCAGGTGGTGTTCCACCCCTTCAACCCCGGCGAACGTACGGTCATTTACGACGACCGTTCCGTCAGCGTGGAAACCATTCCCCTGCGTCATCGTCTGCCCACCTGCGGTTTTCTCTTCCGCGAGAAGCCGACACCGAACCACATCCGGCGCGACATGATTGACTTCTACGGCATTCCCATCTGCATGATGAACCGCATCAAGAACGGCGAGGATTACACACTGGAAGACGGCAGGGTGGTTCCCAACTCAGAACTGACCACCCCCTCCGACCCTCCCCGCGCGTATGCCTATTGCTCGGATACGGTCTACCTGCCCCGCATCGCAGCACAAGTGGCTGGAGTGGATTTGCTGTTCCATGAAGCGACCTTTACTGAAAGCGAAGCCGTCCGCGCCAAACAGACCCTGCACTCCACCGCCGCACAGGCTGCCCGGATTGCCAAAGACGCACAGGTGAAGCGTCTGCTCATCGGTCACTTCTCTGCCCGCTACGAAGACGAGAAGGCCCTGCTCGAAGAGGCCCAAGCCATCTTCCCCGACACACTGGCCGCCGACGAGGGACTGAAAATCTCACTCTGAGAAGTTAAAGAAAACTAACCCTATTAAACCGAACCAACGGATTGTCGTCTTACCAAACAATGACGAACCCGCACACGCCATGAACAATTATAACGAAAAAGAAACCATACTGATGCTTCAGGACCCGTCGACCCAGCGGAAAGCGTTCGAACGGATTGTGAAGGCCTACAGCGAACAGCTGTACTGGCAGATACGACGCATGGTGGTTTCGCACGACGATGCCAACGACTTGTTGCAGAACACGTTCATCAAGGCCTGGACCAACCTGGACTATTTCCGGGGAGATGCCAAGCTTTCCACGTGGCTCTACCGCATCGCCTTTAACGAATGCCTGAACTTCCTGAACAAGCAGCGCGCCGAAAACCAGCTGTCCATCGATGATGCCGATGCCGCTCTGATAAACAAGCTGGAAAGCGACCCTTACTTTAACGGCGACGAAACGCAACGGCTTTTTCAGAAGGCCATCCTGCAACTGCCCGAGAAACAGCGCATCATTTTCAACCTGAAATATTTCCAGGAAATGAAATACGAGGACATGTCGGAAATCTTAGGCACCAGCGTAGGCGCACTGAAGGCATCCTACCATCATGCCGTCAAAAAAATAGAAGATTTTTTTCACCAGCATGATTAAACCTTTTTTACAAATTCGAATCTAACTTCCAAAGGAGGCAACAATATGAAAAAGGAAGAAACTGACTTATTAAAGAGATGTGGAACCGAGAACCCGTTCACAGTGCCTGAAGGTTACTTTGCTAACTTCACGGAACAGCTGATGGACAAGCTTCCGGAACGAGAAATACAGCCTGCACCTCAGCTCACGCTGTGGGCACGCGTCAAACCTTGGGTGTACATGGCTGCCATGTTCTGCGGCCTGATGCTCAGCGTACGGATGTTCGTGGGTGAAAAAGAAACACAATCGCCTGCCGCCGGCACTATGGGTGACATGGAATTTTCAGAAGTACCCGATGAATACATCGACCCCATTGTCGACCAGACCATGATGGACGACTATACTCTATACGAGTATCTCACTGATGCAGATACGGAAATTTATAAATAAACCAACCATGATAAAAAGAACTTTTTATGCCCTGACTCTCCTGCTCATCTTGTGTGTGAGTAGCATTCAGGCACAGAATACCAAATTCAGCAAAGAAGAATTCCGCAACCGCCAGAAAGAATTTTTCATTCAGCAGGCGGGACTGAGCAACGACGAAGCACAAAAATTCTTCCCTCTCTATTTTGAACTGCAAGACAAGAAGCAGGCGTACAACAAAGAGGCGTGGCAGAAACTGCGTCAAGGCAAGAATCCCAACACTACGGAAACGGAATATGGGAAAATTGTGGAAGATGTGATTCAGGCACGTATTGCAGCCGACGAACTGGAACTGGAATATGTGCGGAAATACAAACAATTCCTTCCGGCCAAGAAAATCTATCTGTTGCAAAAAGCGGAAATGCGCTTCCACAGAGAACTGCTAAAAGGTTTCAAACACGGTCAGAGAGGTCCGGAAAAGAAAAAATAAGGGATACGGATAGATTTTTTCTTCCAAAAATTTGGAAAACAAAAATCTTTGCGTACCTTTGCACCGCCTTTGAAAAACAAGGCAACTCTCAAGAGGAGTTTTGGAGAGGTGGCAGAGTGGTCGATTGCGGCGGTCTTGAAAACCGTTGTACTGCGAGGTACCCGGGGTTCGAATCCCTGTCTCTCCGCTGAAATAAAGGCAAGTCCCGTAAAATCAATGTTTTACGGGACTTTTTCTTTTTATCCGGTGGACAACCGAAAGACATTCAAATGCCCACTTCAGACAAAGTTCCGTTACAAAATCGTTACAGGAAAATCGGGAAAATCTTCTGTAACGATTTTCGATGTAAGTCCTTGATTTGTCGCTTATTGACGTTCAAATATCTGCTTGTAACCCAATTATTAATTATTCTTTTGCAGAGGGAAGTCATTACACCCACTGTAACGGAGCTCAACAACGATTCGGATGCGGAAGAGGCTCCGTCCGGGAACGATACGCTGAATATGGTGACAGGAGGTGTCTATCAGTAAAGGGGTAATGAAAAGGCTGCTTGCACCGGCGGTGCTGGCGGTTGCTTTTTCCGCCAGCCTGCCGGCGCAGAATACGGGTACGGTTGGGACACCCGCCTCGTTCAAAGATGAAGCGAAGGCCGGGTTAGCCGTCGAGCTGATTAAGAAATACGAGGGAGTCCATGACCGTTCTGATTATCCGTACTACAGTTACGGACATTGTAAACTTCCGGGAGAGGAACTGTCCTATGATATGACGGAGGCGGAAGCGGAAAAACTGCTGATAAGGGATTTGGAGAAGCGTTACAGGTTGTTCAGCAAGTATGGGAAAGGTTCCCTTATCCTGACCGTACTCAGCTACAATGTGGGTCACGGAACTCTGCTCGGATATGGGACACATCCGAAAAGCCGTCTGCTGAAAAAGATGGAAGCCGGTGACAGGGACATCTATAAGGAGTATATATCCTACTGCCACTACAAGGGGCGGAAAATCCGCTCGATAGAGCGGCGACGGAAGATGGAGTTTCTGCTGCTGTATGAGAAGTAACGCAAAGGGAGAGCTTCACACAAATGGTGGGGCCTCCCTTTACTGTTTGAAATAATATCATCTTCCGTTTGTGCCTGAATTAAGAACTACCCTACAGGGTAGTGGAAAAGTCTTGCGAAGTATGGAACTTTGCAGCAGAAAACTAAAATCATACAATGAAGAAGAATATTAGAATTGCAATGAAGATTGCTTTATCCCTTTTAATTCTTTTGGTATTGGGATTCATAGTATTGGTCATTTATGCAAAGTACTTCTATAATCGGGATGTAAAAGTAGTCTCTTATTATGCCGATGAGCTATGTATTGGGAAGGAGGCTTTTAAAGCGGAATTTGAAGAAATCTATCAAGTTACTTTGGACGAGTATTCATTGTATCCTTCCAAGCATTTGAACATGGATAGTTTGCATGAAAAGTATTTACAACGAATAGAAAAAGAGGCAAAAACGCCTGTTGAATTTGGCAAGTTATTGAAAGAATATTTTGCTGTACTAAATGCAGGTCATGCATCCGTTTATCTAAACGATTATACAGCCAATTATGCTCCATCGTATATTGAAGGAAGAGTTTTTATTGATAACCCTAATTTGTATATGTGTGAGAATGGCTTCCAAGATAAAGATGAAATTGTGAGTATAAATAAAATTCCGGTTGCAGAATGGATTACCACGAATGAAAAATATACTCCTTCTTCTACCGAAAAATGCCGAAAATTAATGACGGCCCGTAAGATATTTCGTTCTTGGAGCGATACTACTGTAACCTATCAGGTAATACGAAATCAAGATACGGTGAGCCTAACGCTCAATCTGAAAAAAGCATCTGCCTTTCATGAAAAACAAAACCCAACTGTGGAATGGACGGTATTACAGGATAGCATTGGATATATTCGCATATTGTCTATGATGGACCCGGTTGTTGATGAATTTGACAGAGCTTATCAACAGGTAAAGGACTTTCCAGATTTGATAGTGGATGTCCGTGAGAATGGAGGAGGAAATAGTGGAAACGGTAAAAAAATATGCGAATATCTCATTCATAAGCCACAGCCACACTGTGTATCGCCAGATTGGGAAATAATACCTCGGAAGGATTCATATAAAGGTAAATTATTCCTTCTGACCAGTACATATACCTTTTCTGCTGCTGAAAGTTTTACATTGGATTTAAAAGAAAGTGGTAATGCGATAATTATTGGTGAAGGGACTGGTGGGGATACAGGAAATCGTCCTCGTACATTTCATACTACGAATGGTATTTATTTTCGTTTACCGACAAGAGAGCCTTCTTTTTCACCAAACGGATTTCCGATGGAGGGGAAAAGTATCATGCCTCATTATGAGGTTTATCAGAGTGTAAATGATTTTATGAAAAACCGTGATACGGTATTAGAGTTTGCCTTAAAAATGATTGAAACTAATAATCAGTAATGAACTTGAACATGCATTTGTATTAATACATTTTGAATTATTTTTTATGCCTTCAGTTATATCTTATATAAATCTCTCATGGGCAGTTGTGGGCATCATCGATAAGGATGTCCACAACTCCCTTCAATCCATGAAACGTCCGGATGAACCGATAGAAACTACTATAGAAAGGTATGTAATCGGTTATCTGGCATTCTGGCATATTACCTATATTGATAAAGAAAAGATGTACAGATGTGACGATGAGAAGGTCATCGAACTTGGAAGGAAGAAAATGGAGGAATACATCACCTCACATCCTCCTATAGTTACTTTACCAAAGTTCTATATCGTTTTTTTAAATCAGCCTCATATTGGCTGCGATACCCACGGCCTCAGTGATGTTTTCTGCGTGTAATAATTTATAGTAATAACATAATAATAACAAATAGTAATGAAAAAGTTTATTTTGATATTAATTACATCAATAGTTGTAATTCAAGTTTCTGCTCAAAATATTAGAGGAAAAGTTGTGGATAATAATAATAGTCCACTTGTGGGTGCTAATGTACTTTTATTGTCGAAGACAGATTCCACTTATATTGCTGGTACCACTACAGACAATAACGGAACTTTCTTTTTATCTTCCCAAAGTAATGGTGATATTCTTATGTTATCATATATTGGATACTATAATGTGTATCACACTTTAAATGGAGAGAATGTTGGGACGATAAAAATGCAGGAAAATACACAAATGCTCGATGCAGTAACCGTTACAGCCAGCCGTATCGTTAATAAAGCCCAAGGATACAGCATACGTCCTTCCGGTACAGGATTGGAAAACTGCAATTCTTCACAAGAAATGTTCGCTTTCTTGCCTGGGATAAGTGTGTCAAATGACAAGATAATGCTTCTTGACAAGCTTCCGGTAGTATATGTGAATGGAGTGAAGATTACTTCACAGGATGAACTTTCTGCTATTCTTCCTAAGCGAATAGAGAACATAGAAGTGGACTATCTTGCCATAGGAGAAGGAGCAATAGAAAAAGGAGGCGTTATACGCATTACAACCAAGAAAGAGAAGAACGGTGGTTTTTCAGGTTATCTAAGTGCAAAGGTCGGGGTTTTGACAGCTTACGGGTATAATAACAGTGCTCCGACTTTCGTCTTTGACGCAAGTATCGGGAAATGGACTTTCAACTATTATGCTGTCAATTCGCACAAACAGTTATTGGAAGACGCAACAAACGATTACCGATATGATTCAGGCCTGTACACAAACACTGCGTCAAAGACTCGCTCTTGGATGAATAATTTCGGGAACAGGTTGAACATAAGTTATGAGTTGAATGACCGCTCTACACTTGCAGTGTCCGAATATATAGGAAATATGACCATCAAAAACAGGCAAAGCAATATGATAGAGACTTTTTGGGAAGATAGTGAGGATAGGCAGCAAAGCGATGTACTTCTGCATGGTCCGGAACGTAAGTTCGCACAGCAAACCGTAGCTAAATATAGCTTGCAGACTGACAACAAAGGTTCGAATCTGGAGATAACAGCCGATTATCTTTTTCAGAATTATCATTTTAAACAATTTGAGGACGAAAATAATGTTCGTGTCTCTGCGGATAGCACTATGGAAAAGACAAGCATGTTCCGATTCAATCCGAAGTACACGCACAAGTTTGTAGGTGGAAAAGAATTGAAGGCTGGTGCCGATTATCAGTTTATCCGTTACAACGATAAGACAGACGATTTGACTAATCATGCGGAAGCCCATATACCATCGGCCTATGCCAACTTTTCTGGAAGAACTAAGGCTTTGATGTATAGTATTGGACTCACCTTGCAATATAACCGTATGGAAGTTCGTACAGCCGAGGAAGTTACTCTCTTTGATGATTTCTATCTGTGTCCTCAAGCCAGTCTGATGTGGATGATTAATCCAAAGAGCGGGACAATGCTTGGATTCATGTATCAAAGCACTGTCAGCGACATGCCGTATAGCGTGATAAACGGCTATCGGAGATACTCCACTCCATTCCAGTACACAACAGGAAATCCGTCTCTCCTCACACCGAAAGAGCATGAAGTAATGGCTCGTTTGGCATTGAACAGATATGTTTCCGCAATGTTCGTGTATGGTCGGGAGGTTAATCCTATTTATTACGAGCATGGAGTAGATGAACAGGATGAAAATATTACATGGTCCCGACCGGAGAATGGAAAATATAGGCGAATGTTAGGGGCACGAATTGAGTTCTCTTATACTCCGGTAAAATGGTGGAACACAAAAATCCAGGCAGCAGCCATGCAAGACAAATTCGTATCGGACAATGAAACGCTGAAAGGACAATGGGGAGGAAAGTTCTGGTGGAACAACAACTTTAATTTTACCCCGTCGTTTGGTGGCTCTCTAAACGGTTATTGGGAAACCAAGACAAGTTTCGAGAACTACTATTGGCAACCAGTAGGAAATGTAAACGCATCATTGTGGAAATCGTTCTGTAATGACAAATTACGTCTTTCACTCCAATCAATCATTCTAGCAAAGGGACGAAAAAGCAGAACAGAAGGAAATGGATACACCTCATATTATCATAACTCAACAAAGCCAACTTCTTTCACTTTCTCTATAACCTGGAGTTTTGCAGGCGGTAAAAAAGTCCGTCAACGTTCGGAAGCAGAAAGTATTCAGAAGTATAATAAAATTGAGGAAAAGAAATAGTTATTCTAAATCAGCCTCATATTGGCTGCGATACCCAAGGTCTCAGTGATGTTTTCTGCTTGTAGTTTCTCAAAGAGTTTCTTCTTGTGAAACTTTACGGTATTGGCATCAATGAAGAGAGTTTCTCCAATCTCCGTGTTCGACAGTCCTTTGACGGAGAGCTGGAGAATCTCTTTTTCACGGTCGGAAAGAATCAGTTCAGGCTGTTTTCTCCATCGTCTTTCCTCGAATGAGTAGAAATACCTGTCAGTACATGTATGGTCTGAAATAACTACATCTCCGATAGTTTTCTCCGGTGACAGTGAAACTGTACATAGAGCCAGCCATATATCCCCATTATCACTCAGCAAGGCAGGTGTCAGTTTGTGGTGGATAAGGTGTGAGTGCTTCTCCGAGGTACGGATATGAAAGTTGTACTCGATGGACAAGTCAAGTCTTTTTTCTATCGGCTGGTTATAGTAGAAACGGAATCCGGCTTCGTTGATTTCTATAAGACGGTTTATCTCGTCAGACGGAACGACATCAAAATAAAAGGCATAACCTTTCTGTTGCACATCTTCCGGTGAATGACCGCAGAGGAAAAGCGGGTTGGACGATACGTAAAGGAAGTTCTTGCGGTTATAGTCTATGATATACAGACTGTGATTTGTATTGCGTGCTAGAGCGTTGGCCATGGCAATACATACATCGGTTTTTGAATAATCACTGTCTGGTATTTGTAGGTCTGTATTTATTGGGCGAAAGAAGTCGTTTATATTATTTGGTTGCATAATTGATGTACTTGTTTGGAGCACAAAATTATAAAAAGTACAGACTATAATAAAACTGGTCTGTACTTTTTTACTTATATTCTGAATCCTCTACTTTTTCTTGGCTCTTCCTCTGACTGTCGTAAACCTCGTCTTAACTTTTCCCATTGTTCCTTGAACCATTTTCCAATCGGTTGCCTGTTTATTGTCAGTACCAATTTAGTATCATCAACCGAACTTTTCTCAATTTTGAAAATATCGTTTTTGATGTCAAACTTTCGTCTGTGTTCTTCGGAATAAATTTTGCCACTACATTGTATGGCTTCTTTCTTTGTCAAGAGGCTCTCTATCATTTCTTTGGTGAATCCGATGGTAGCACACAATTTTTCCATTCTCAGCATCTCTTTAAGTATCGGAAACCACTTGAATGCCTTTTCAAGCAAGGTGTTAAGCCGGGATATTTCCCTGTCTTTGACTTCAAGCTCTTGATTGTGTATTCCTTGAAGATTGCGTATATGTTTTCCGTGCTGTTCTTGCATTTGTTGTATCTTGGCTTTTAATTCATCAATGCCTTTATCACGCTCGGCAATTTCATGACGCAATTTTTCATTGACTTGTTCCAAATCTTTCAACTTTCCGCTGCCGAAAAGAGAACCGACACCGCTTGCTATGGCGGTGGCTGCATTGGTGGCTGTTTTCTTTAGCTTGTCAGTGCGTATTTCTGATTTCACCTGTTTCAGCTCCTGCTCAGCAAGATTTATCAGTTCTTCTTTGTGCCGTTTTGCAGCATCCATGCGTTGCAGTTCAGCTTTCTGTTTCTCAATGATGAAATCGTTCCGTTCCAAATGCTCCTTGCGTGTAACAGCTTTTGACTGTCCACGCTCCATCAGGAGAATGTCGGATGCCAAACTCTGCATTTCTGTCATATCCTCGTCATTGAGCTTTCGGCTCTTGCCTGTATCGTGGTTCATCCAGTCGAAAATGATATGGGCATGATAATTCGGCTTGAACCACTTTTCACCGACTTGGAAACTCTCCCTATCTCCGGATTCGGGTTGTCCACTAAGCCAGTGTCCCTCGTCCTTGTGCAGGAAGATTTGTAGCGGTGTGATACCCCAGCCTCTTTGGCACTCCTCACCAAACTTTCGTACATCTGCCAATGTCGTATCCGGTCTGATGAGTAATACTCCCTCACGGATTGGTGAGCATCCAGCTACTTTTATAATCTTTCCATTCTTTCCCTTGCGTTCACGCTCCTTTTCCTGCATCGCTCGTCCGGTCTTTTCCTTGACCATCCGTTTGATATTTTCATAGTGCGCCTGCAGGTCAGGACTGCCGAAGTCCGGGTTTATCCACTGCTCGTTATCGGCAGTAAGTTCGGGCACGATGTAGATTTGAGATTTGCCGATATTGCGCATATACTCGGCAGTTCTCCGGTTATGAGCCCCGCTTGATGTAACTCTGCAGGGCTTGATATGTATGCTTGACTTTGTTGCCATATTCTTAAATTTTAATTCGGATTGTTGATAAAATATTCTGTTGTCTGCTCATTGCCGCACAGGGTTCTTAGGGGTGTAACCCATAAGCGGAGATTGCAAAGAGAGGGTCACTCTTTGCTCGGGGTTCTCA
>ERZ779892.347-NODE-347-length-52393-cov-11.593221_pt1 | contig 52393 bp, 37 predicted proteins | sample MGYA00511552_ERZ779892 | MGnify/ENA primary metagenome ERZ779892 (study PRJEB29588, sample SAMEA2154561) | human gut metagenome | biome: human gut; feature: human-associated habitat; material: faeces | place: Denmark | collected 2008/2010 ... | reverse complement strand
TCCCTCATATTTGAGGGACCCTGTGATATTTAATACTATAATATTTAATGCTTTACTCTTCAGAATCTAGTTGAAACCATAAATGCGGTTGAAAAAATAATATCCCCAAACAATAATCTTGCGACCGGCTCTATTCTTAGACTGAAGAGGAAGTCCAAGTTTGCGATGTGTAATAATACGATAGACTGTCTTGTTTTTGACCTTTAAATAATGCCAAAGTTCATCTCTTTTATTAAGGTTATCCGGGGATCCAGATTTTACTAATAAAGCAGAGCTGACGATCATCATCATTGCAAGGTATTTCATCATATAATTACGTAATTTCTTGTCATGGATCGACATTAAATCCTGTGAATCAATCATCAATTTAGTAACTTTAATTTGTTGATCGATTCGTTTGGTCATAATTGCTTCATTAACAGATTGACCTTCTCGACCTATATAATAACGATAAAGATCAATATTTAGATAATACATCTTCTTAACATATGGAAGAGGCGTATATGCATAAATATTGTCTACATAGAACGTGTGTTCTGGAAGGTGCAAGTTACAATCACGTAGTAACTTAGTTTTGTAGATTATCGAGTGCATCAATAAGTTTTGACTCATACGAAAATGTTTTACGTCGCTCCAGGTGATGATCTTATTCTTAGGAATCGCCATATTATAATTGATGGCTTTTCGCTTGTGGGCGCTTGGCTTTTCATAAACATAGTTGGCAATGATCATGTCCAAAGACATAGATTCTACTACTGACTGACGTAAAAATTTGATTAACTTCAGCATAGCAGTTTTGTCAAACCAATCATCGCTGTCTAATACCTTAAAATAAAGTCCGGTAGCGTTTGCAATTCCCGTATTGACTGCAGAACCATGTCCACCATTTTCTTTATGAATTGCACGAACGATATGTGGATATTTGGATTCATATTGTTGAGCAATAGATAGAGTATCGTCTTTAGATCCATCATCTACCACTAAAATTTCAACATCGTCGCCACCTTGTAAGGCAGACTCTATTGCCTTTGCCATGTAATCCTGCGAATTGTAGCAGGGTATTGTAACGGTTAATAATTTCATAGTTACCTCATTTCTTTATGCAAAACACGAGAAAGAATTATCAAAAATCGACAATTTTCTCCAATACTATAGTAAAATCATAACATGAATATACCCATTATTAAAGAAAAAAATTCTGAAAGTTTTCTGACAAAATAAGAAATTATATTGGATGAGCGAAGTTTGAGTTATAAATAATAAAATTAGTGTTAAAATGGAAATTATATGATACATTAGAATAAAAGAAGAATAATGATGTAAGGAGAAATTTATTATTTGTTGATAAAAATAAGGAGGAGAGCAATGGTAAAAAAGACAGCAAAAGAAATGTTGGAGATAGCAATAGAAATGAGAAAAAAATCATATGCACCTTATTCGAATTTTTGTGTAGGTGCATGTTTAGAATGTACGGATGGAAAATATATTACCGGGTGTAACATTGAAAACTCCAGTTATGGAGCAACCAATTGTGCAGAGAGAACCGCTTTTTTCAAAGCAGTAAGTGATGGAATAACTCATTTTTCAAGAATTGCTATTGCGGGAGGGCAACGAAATGGAGCACTTCAAATATGTCCACCTTGTGGAATTTGTCTGCAGGTCATGATGGAATTTTGTGATCCGGATCATTTTGAGGTGATTTTAGGAGATGGTGAAAATGATATCACATACTTATTAAGGGATTTGCTGCCAAAAGGATTTGGACCAGAAAATATAAAATAGCGCAAGAGTAGGACAAGATAAAAAAACAGGTTTTACAGGAAACGCAGAGAGATGATGAAAAGAGAGGAGAAGAAATATGAATGTGTATGAAATTATTGATAAGAAAAAAAGGGGTTTGGAGCTTAACCAAACAGAAATTGAGTATTTGATCAATGGATATGTAAATAATGAAATTCCTGATTATCAAATATCGGCTTGGTTGATGGCAGTTTACTTTCAGGGGATGACAGATCGTGAACTTTTGGCGTTGACAAATTGTATGACAAAATCCGGTGAAATTGTGGATTTATCAAGTATTATGGGAGTAAAAGTGGACAAGCATAGTACTGGGGGAGTTGGTGATAAAGTTACTTTAGTTGTTGCTCCAATTGTTGCAGCGTGTGGTGGAAAAGTTGCTAAAATGAGTGGTCGGGGGTTAGGATTTACGGGAGGAACGATTGATAAGTTAGAAGCAATTCCCGGATTGAAAACTGCTTTGGCGGAAGAAGATTTTTTTAATATGGTGAATGAAATAGGATTGGCTGTTATGGGGCAATCTGCAGATATTGCACCAGCGGACAAAAAGCTTTATGCGTTGAGGGATGTGACGGCTACAGTGGACAGCATTCCGCTGATAGCATCTTCTATCATGAGTAAGAAGCTGGCTGCCGGAAGCGATAAGATTGTTTTAGATGTTACTGTAGGTAGTGGTGCTTTTATGAAGGATAAAGAAAATGCAGTGCAATTGGCTGAAAAAATGGTTGCGATTGGAAATGGGGCCGGGAAGAAGACGGTTGCAATTTTGACAAATATGGATGTACCGTTAGGAAAAATGGTTGGAAATAATTTAGAAGTAGTTGAAGCAATCGAAACTCTTAAGGGAAGAGGTCCGGGGGATTTGATAGCGGTAGTTGTTGAAATAGCATCGACGATGCTTTATTTGGCACAGATAGGTACAAAAGAAGAATGTATGAAGAAAGTAAAGCGAGTTATTGCAGATGGATCTGCACTTGAAAAATTAAAACTTATGGTAGAAAGACAGGGAGGAGACGGCAGTTATATTGAAAATCCGGATCAATTTGAAAAAGCAATATATCAGCATGAGATAATAGCAAATAATAGCGGATATATTGGAAAAATGAATACGGAAGAATGTGGAAAAGCTGCAGTTTTGCTTGGAGCAGGAAGAGAGGTTAAGGATGATCCAATTGATATGACGGCTGGCATCCAATTCAATAAAAAAACAGGAGATGCTGTGAAACAAGGAGATATAGTTGCAATAGCATATAGTTCCTCGAAAGAAAAACTGCAGCAAGGGGTGCAAAAAATTAGTGATATTTATGATATTGTGGACAAGAGACCGCAAGTAGTACCTGAAATTATTGGTTATATTGAGTAACATAAGCATATAAGAGGTAAAAGGCTGATCCGCATGAGATTGGGACGTTAGATGATGGTTATATTGAGTAACGCTAGCATATAAGAGGTAAAAGGCTGATCCGCACGAGATTGGGACGTTAGATGATGGTTATATTGAGTAACACTAGCATATAAGAGGTAAAAGCCCTCTGCTAGTGAGAAGTAAGAACCAAATTAATAAAACTTGGTATTTTTATAAGAGGCCTGAGTGGTTTTTATGGATTTGCCGGTTTCCATTTTATCAAAGAAAAAGATATTATGTGGACTTGCATAAAAAGAATGTCCTTCATTGAAATTGACATAACAGGCGGATATAATAGTTCCATTCTTATCGTAATCAACAAACACACAATCTTTCTTGTTCTGCGCATTTAGCAATACATTTTCTGCAATAATAATTTGTTTTATATTGTGGTGGTGTAGTGTTGCAGTATGGGAGGATGCGAATACTTCTTGGCACTTAAATTGCAGATTGGAAGTAGTATTATTGAAATTCCATGTTGTATTAATTTCGGCAGAATCAACAAAATCGATGTAGGGATTTCTAGAGCACAATTTGTATTGCTGTCCAATTTCTAGGACAGGAAGCAATATGTAGGAACGATAAGATTGATCGGAAATATGTTCAAATGAAGAACTTTGGAGTGAGGTAAGTGCAAACCATTTATTGTCCTGTTTTTGGTACAGTGTATAAGGAAGAGAGGAATAGACTTTGTTCGTAAAATTACCATACAATATTGCTGTTTTCGAAACACCCTTTTGAAAAAAGGCAGAGATAGGACAAATAGTATTATTGGTAATAGAGATCTTTGATAGAAATGCTGTCGCTATGGGAGAATGATCCTTATTAAGCGGCTGAATGGAAATATAGTATTTTCCATCCGGCAGACAGATATTATAGGTAGTAAAAAAGGAATTTAGTGCATTGGTCAATTGTACTTGATGAGAGGAAAATGATAGATTGGCGAAGGGAATAGTTGTTGATGTGATCTGACAGCCATCCTCTTGATATAAACAGGTTCGAAAGCTTCCCTGTGAGTTATTTATTGCAGAATCAGTGTTTATATAAGAAGATATTGTGTCCGTATTTGCATACAACGATTTAATCTTTGTGGTGGGGATCTCTGATAAATTGCAGTCTATAAATAATTGTTCAGATGTACTATTATTAGGACAGAAAGAAATGGAAATTGTTTGGTAATTACTATATGACAGTCGATCATCAGAGAGAGGAGAAGCAGGTGAAACTTCCAAATAATATAATTTATTAGGGGTGTAAGAAGAAAGTTTTATCTGCGATGATGTGTAGGCATCCGGCAAAGTATTATTGCAATAAATACTTTCTTTAATAGTATCTTTATACGTGATTTTGGTATAGTTTTTACGAGAAATATTCGTGTTATAAGAGAACGTGATCATACCGTTACTGTCTGTCAGACCAGAGGTCAAGACAGTGTTAGATTCATCTTTCAGAGAAACAGAAACACCTTTCAAATTTTGCTTAGCATTAGCTATTTTGCAGGAAAGACGAAGTTGCTTCTTTTTTAGAGTAATGTTTTGACATAAAACAGTTTGTGAAAGATTAAATTTTTGAGAATAGGAAGTAATATATTCGTCCTTTTGAAAAGCGATGATGTATTGTCCGGAGTGAATGTCGGAAATACAGTAATGACCATTTTTATCAGTTTTTGCAGAGGATATATTTTTCATGATTTTATTTTGATCGTTGATTGAGCAAAGAGATACTGTTGTACCAAAAATAGGACGTTGTTCACTATCAAAAACAAATCCCTGTACTTTGTTTGGAGTTAGACGTTCTTTATAGTTAATGGAAAGAGGCTTAGAAAGAAAAGGTGCAGTAATTTTATAAACACCATTTGCTGAACCATTTCCGGGACATAATTTTTCTTCACTATATTTGTCAAGTTGATATGTTATTTTTTTGCCATCAGAAGATAATGAATCGAAGTGTGCCTGTAGTTTAGGTGTGGTGGAATTTGATTTGCCGGTTAAAGTGATTTTGGAACTGCTTACTTCTTTTTGCAACAATATACGACTGCTGTATAACACAATAGAGTGATTCCATGGGTTGATCGCTGTACGAGTTTTAATAGTGGCGTTTGGCAAGAATTTGCCAGAAATTTTTGATGTATTAGTCTGTTCGTAAATTTGGACAGATTTATGGAGTGATTTGTATTTCCTGTTTTTACTTTTAATGCGTACACGTATGGTGATTTTGCCAGATTTACGAGTAGTTAATTTCCCTGTTTTTTTGTTGATCTTGGCACGAGATGTTTTACTTAACGAATAAGATAATGTCGATTTTTTGGGACGATTTTTGACTTTTACATAATAAGATTTTCCAACAAATAATTTTTTAGAAAATGACTTGATCTGCGGTTTTTTTTGCTTTGCCTGTGCAGAAGCATTATTATGAAATGCAATAGAAAATAGCAGCAATGATAATAGAAAAAGTCGTCCTGTTTTTTTGAATAGTGTGTTCATAAAATCCTCCAATTCTGCACACTATATACAGAAAAATCTGTTTCAGTGTGCGCAGTGTTAATAATAACGGTAAATAGCAGCTTGCGTATGAAATGCAAAGTGCTAATGATGATAATGGCAGCTTGCGTATGAAGTGCAAAGTGCTAATAATGACAATAGCAGCTTGCGTATGCACAATGCTTGGTATTGATATTGTCAGTAAATAATGTTACACGTGGGGAGAGAAACTTGTAACTTTTTGATACTTGCGGGATCGACAGATGTATCCGAAAGGATAAGTGTTTGAAGTTTTGTCAGAGAGGCAAGGCAATCAATGGATGCTAATTGTTGGTTGCCTGACAAATCTAAAACTTTCAGTTGCTTTAAGTTACTGATCGGAAGAAGATCGGTGCAACTATTATCGGATATAATTAAAGTTTCCAGGGTGGTGAGGTTTTCTAATGGTTCTAAGGATGAAATTTTATTTCCACTAAGAAATAATTGTTTTGTATTAGAAAAGTCACTGAGTTCATCAACTGAAGAAAACCTGTTATTTTCACCGTAGAGGATGGACCAGTTTTGCTCTAACATCTGTTCATTACATAATTCAGCAATAGTAGATGCTTGCTTATTACTAATGTCTAAAATTTCGATGGAAGGGCCGGATGCTGTTTTTGCCGAAAAGTTATGTTCGGTTTCGGATTCCGGATATGTATTTTGTGAGGTTTGATTTCGAAAAGGATATAATAATCTGCTTCCGACAAAAAATAATAGGACAATAGCACAACAGATCGATATTCCTAGAATCTTGTGAATACAAGAAAATTTGAAAAATTGAGATTTAGGTGATCGAACCGGTCTTTGCCTTCGATGAAAGTCGAATCTTATCGGGAGAGTTATGTGTGGCTTCGCAAAATGAAATGGCGAATTAGCTGTGTTTTTGGGACAATTGGTATCCTTTAAGGACGATTTGGCTAGAGATGTAGTGCGAATATTGAAGAATGGTTCCGTAACTTTAATTAATTGGAGATGATAGGAGGAAAGTGCCAATAGAGGATGCAATAATTGTTCTAAATTATCTACAAAACTAGTAACATCGTGATAGCGTTGATGAACATCGGTGTGAAGTGCCTTTTGAAAACAAGAATATAATTCCATTGGATACGAAATTCCATGAGTTTCCATCTTTTTCTGATAATCAGCGTAATCGGAGAGAGATAAAGAGGCAATATTATCCGGAATCATTCCATTGTGAAGCAAACCAAATAGGAGAACGGCAAAGCTGTACAAATCCGATTGAATGGATGGCTTGAAAAGCTGATATTCAGGAGGTGCAAAATGTGGCGTGAAATAATTATCCCAATTGTTTTGAAAAACATATCTGGACGAGGAATAATCACCTAATACAAAAGAACCATCATAATCCACAAAGATATTATCCGGAGACACATCCAAGTGTAATATATTATGCTGGTGGAGAATTTCCAATGCAGAGCATAGTTGGTGAGCTAATGATAGGATATCCGACAAGGAAAGTGCATTTGAATGGATATAGTCTTTAAGAGGCGTGAGCATTGGAAAATAGACAAGACGCCATCCATGCTTTAACTGTATTTGTGATATTGGCAATAGATGTCTGTGCTTAATGTGGGATATGTCAAAATAAAGTTTGTGTTGAAAGTGTTCTTTGGCATATATGGATAAAACTTTAATTTCTCCAGAGTAAATATGCTGCACGGACAGCGTTGCATGACTATTAGAACAACGTATTACAGATAATATTTTCCAGTTGGAATCGAGTTTGAAGTGTATCATATCAAGTGCTCCTTTTTGAGATATTATTTGATCACATAGTTATCATATGATGGAAAAGCGTATTCCCATCTATGATTACTTCTTAGAAAGAGGAATACATAACTTTATGCTAATAACAGTTTAAGGATCAACCTTTACCGTACATGAAGAAGAATAAGATCCATCTTGAATAATAATATAAAACAATCCGGCAGAGGTTGCATACACGATACCGTCGGTGATATGAAGAGACGAGGAAGAGGGTGTAAACGAAATGGGATGATTTGGGACGGTTGTGTATATTCTTTCTGCTAATGCGATAGAAGTTCCTTTCTTGAGCCGAATATAGTGTATGGCTGGAGTAACAGGGGAAAGAGTGGTGCCGGAAGATACATATTTTTTGGAAGAGGTGGACGCATTATTCGTAGCAGCCGTTTTTCCTTTTCGGGAAGAAGAGCTCTTAGTGTTTTTTTGTCGGCTGGCATTCCGGGAATAAGAGTTATTAGTGCTTTTTTGTCGGCTGGCATTTCGGGAATAAGAGTTATTAGTGCTTTTTTGTCGGCTGGCATTCCGGGAAGAAGAGTTATTAGTGGCTTTCTGCCGGTTAGAATTCCGGGAAGAAGAGTTATTAGCGGTTTTCTGTCGGCTGGCATTTCGGGAATAAGAGTTATTAGTGGTTTTCTGTCGGCTGGCATTTCGGGAAGAAGAGCTCTTAGTGCTTTTTTGCTGATGTCGCTTGTGAGAGGACGCAATATTGGTGGCGTCTTTGTGGCTTGTTTTGGGAGAAGCAGTTGTATCGGTGGTGTATCGAATATTAATAGAGCCGGCAGAACGTATATTACGCTGATTATGAATTTTTATAAAATAGCGGTTTTCTGCAGTAAAAGCATTGTTCTTGAAATATAAGATATTTTTCTTTCTTGTGGTGGATATAGAGGATCCGTCGCTATTCATGACGGAGATGGAAAAATTAGAGAGATTACTAACTGTAACAGAAAGCGTATTTTTGGTGCGGGAGTAAGAGGATGGCATGGTGTAATAGGCATAAAAATGTTCATAGGCTTCTAACTGAAACTTCTTTGTGCTATTGAATGAAAGAGAAATAGAAGAAGTGAGAGAGTCACCAGCTGCATAGGCAGACATCGGAGTAAGTGCCACAAGGCAGAGTATGAGCGAGAGGTGCAATATCTTTTGAACAAAGGGACAAAGATATAGAAGGTTTATTCGAGATAATAGTTGTTGTATATACTGCATAGAGACTCCTTTCTTGTAATGCAAGTTAATATAAATCTGTGAGTAATGAGTATTGTAATAAAATAATAAGAAGTTGTCTATTGACAAACATTACAAAAAATGCAATATATGTTTGTTTAAATACACAAAAAATATTAGATTAAATTTTTTCCGCATTAGCGTAGTAATCACTATGCTGTGGCTGCAAACAGCACCGCTCGAGCGCGAAAGAGTCGCAAGCGACTCTTTGTTCTTGACCTAATACACAATATGTGGTTAGAACAGTAACTTTAGGTATGGGGAGCATTAGTAAGTAATATGTGACCCGATAGCAGTTTTTAATGAGTAAGATTTGAGTTAAAATGCTCTACGCAAAATCTGCGTAGAGCTTTTGGAAATTATAGATCAATTTAGATTTCGATATCAATCGACATAGCTGACAAATACATATCCTGCCTGCTTAAACATGTGCTCTGCATGATTTAATGATACTTTGCGTTTACTATGTGTAGCAGGATCCATCCAAGTAACGGAGGAAGAATCATAGCCGATGATAAGGACGGCGTGTCCGCTGCTTTCCATCGCAATGACAGGTTTTTCACTGCTGACAAAATAGAGTATTTCATCGACAGTACATCCGGTGAGATTTACCGGAGTGTCGAGATGAGATCGCAGCATTTTCATAATGGTTGATCCTTTTAACTCGGAGACTGTTGTAGTTACTTGAGCGGCTTGCAATAACATTTGCGTGCTTGCTTTTATTGTAGAAATATTACCGGATGGATATGTGATTCCGGCAATTTCTTTGCTTAAAAATTTACCGCCACGTTCCCAGATGATATGAGAATCACTATCCATAACAACGCCCATCTGTTCATCAGCGAGAGTGATCGCTTTAGAAGCATCGGCATAGGATCCGGTAATTCCGCCATATGCGTAAATATAGTATTTCTTAGTGGCGTTTGTATCTTCTTCTTTAAGATGAAAAGTAGTATCTTCCGTGATCATTACACTCTTTGTTGCGTGAGTTTTTGGAAGAGACTGCATCACATAACCGGCTGGCAGGGAAATATATTTTTCGGTCAATGCTTTATCGGTAATACGCGTAGTTAGCTTGATCGCCTGCGCAGCTGTATTTTTCTGGTTCATGATACTATCATCAGATGCCTTTTTCCAGGCACCGGAAACACGTTTCAGTCGTTTTAGTCGGATGACATTTCCATCGACTACGGCATTTGTTACATAGGTATTTCGGGTATTATATTCGCGCAAAATGTTTCCTGTACAGTCGGAAATAACAAGCTTGTAAGCGGGACGAATAATGTCACCGGTCGTTGATTCGTGAATATCTTTGTTGCGTACAAATCCATATACGACATTAGAGTCTATAGTTCCAAGGGCAACCAAACTTTGGCCGGAAGGAGCCTTTAACGTTAATTCTTTGGAGGAATTAAGGTCAAGAATAGTCAGTTTGCTTGCGTTACCGTTTGCCGATGCATTGGACCAGATAAAGCAGTGAGCCTGTTCCAACATTAAGAAATTATCAGCTGAGGCATTTTGTGTAAGGATATCATATCGCTTGGATGATATGTTATACGCATATACCGTGTCCTGTAACGAGAAGTAAAAGATGTTTTTGTTGTTAATATAACAAAAATCACCAAAGTCTTCTTTAAGCTGCTCGTAAGTCGTGGTGAGAGGCAGATATACACGCTCGGTAATTTGGTTATCAGCAACGCTGTAATCATAGAGGAGGATACCAACTCGGCCTTCATAATCACCACAGTTCATATAGCCATAAACGACAAAGCTGATATTTCCATCATCGTCTAAGTTTAGTATGCGAATATTATGCTGGTCGTAGTATTCGCGGATATAATCATTGTTGCCGGTTTCAAAACTAAATACATTATTCAGCTCATTTTTTTTGAGATCGTAATACCACAAAGAGCCATTGCGAACAAAAGCGAATTTTTTATTGGAGTCGCTGGAAGTAATATCCAGATCTTCAGCAGAAGAAATACCAATTTTGACCTCACTTTTGTTGATTGAAATCAGGGAAGGATCAAAAATTGCTTCCATAGTTCGCTTGAAATATAACAAATAAATGCGTCCGCCGGAATAGCGCACACGATAAAATTCCTTCACCTGATACGTCTCAGAACCGGATGCTGTTGTGGCAGACACAAAGTATGTCTGAGAGATGGCAGCAGTTTCAATGTTGAGTTCTTTGACAGTAGGCACGACATCCGTTAATCTTTTAGGTTTTAATTTTCCCCAAGTGATAAGCTTGCGGCTGGAATGAATATCAACGGATTCATAAGAAGAATCATCGTTTGTGCCACTCTCTAAATACTGCGAAAGATCCAGAGACCTACCCTGGTCAAAAGTTGCTGCATGAAATTTCGCTACAAAGTCCAATTTTTTGGACAGGAAAAAGTCATTGTCATAATATTTTATACGAGTATAAAAATGAATCTTTTTGCTATAATTGGTTATAAGTGTCATGCAGAATCCATACTCAGTACTCGTGTCCATTGCCTCTTTTAAGTGGACGGTAGCAACTTTATATTTTTTGTTTTTGTCAAAGGCAGTAATATCTCCGGTTTCAATGGATTTATTATTGGCAATATCGCGCAATTCATAAGAAAGTTTCTTGATCTTAGAATCGTTTTCGGCGATATTCACGGCAAAAGTTTTGCCGGTGTCCAGTGGTGTGATGGATTCTCGAACTGTGCTGCTGTTAAGTTCGCTGCTGTATCCGTGCAGTGGATTGATAAACGATTCTCCTACCTGCAGATAAACCATAGGAAATGTAGAATCCTGAATGCTGCTTGCAGTCGTTGTACTTACGGAAATCGATGGAATACTTTTGCTGAAAAAAGCAATCCCTATCATAAAAATAAATACTAAAGCAATAAATTTATATAAATGTTTCAATGGTATCCTCCTCAAGATTGAATGTTATAAGGAAAAGTTCCTATCACACTCAATTTTCTTAACTGAAATTCATTTTCAAAAAATATTCACTACAATAGTATAAGATGTTTGTCCATAAAAGGCAATGAACATATTCTTAAATTTTGGGGATCATAAACAAGTAAATATTGTGAAAATGTGTGTAGATCACTCAAAAAATGTGCATAACTTATCACGATTTACGAAAAATGTGCATAGGATAACTAGCAAAGAATGATTTAGGAGAATCGATCTATGCTGCATAAATATGGAAAAGGAACGATGATGACATTTCCACTGGAATTTACGGAGGTAACAGAAGAGCAAAAAGAATGGGATGATCAGTACTTAATGCCGATGGAAGCCAAAAAGATACAATTAGAAGTAATGGAAATGTGTGATCAGATGGAATATGATGGAAGTCCAATGTTTGACTGCTATCCTGATCGCATAATAATAGGGCGAATGGTGCAAAAAATCTGTGGAGAACGGTGTAATGATCCATATTACAATGCATTGGTACAGGTCATGTTGTGTAAGGAGATGAGATGCAGAAGAAATCGTCGTGATTGCCATAAAAAACGTATTCTGCACTAAGATTAAAAGTCGTAATCGATCTGTGGTGATGCAAGGTATATGTGTCCGTTTTTTGTGACAGCAATATGCAGATTCTGACCAAAAGAAGACGCAGGGAAGCCAAGTTTATTTAGCTTTGTGCTATACAGATAATAGTCTGCATAATTGGTTTCTATGTGGGAGGAAAGTAATAGAAGTGAGGGATCATGAAGCAGAGTAGCAAAATAGGATCTAACCTGGGAACCTTCTGGGAATGCGTCAGAATTATTGAGTTTATTATTTGTTTTGACAGAGTCTTTCGGTGTTAGTTCATAGGTGTGTTCTGAAACAGCGTTTAAGCGGAAATTGGTATTAGAGTATACAGGGGAGTGGGATGAATAGGCGGGGACCGCAGATCCTGCGTTTACAGAAGTATCAGATAACTGAAACAAGATGGCAGTTAAAGCGAGTATCCAACAGACACCTGCAAGCAAGCTGATCAATATATATGAATTTCGTATTCGATGTTTTTTGTCATACATGATAAAGTAACCTCCTTTAAAATAACATTTGTTACTTTATCATGTTTCCCGTTTTTACAGAATATATACTTAAATGTCTTTATTTAATAATTGTTGATAAATTTCCCTTTTTGGGACACCGCGGTCTTTGGCTACTTGTTTCATGGCATCTTTGCGATCCATTCCCTCGGATAAATAGTGCTGCATATGTTCGTCAACGGAAAGTTGTGCCCAGGCATCACGTGACTCCTGCTCGAGATCTGCCATATTGCGTCCTTCGATGACGAGAACATATTCACCTTTTGGTACGTTTTGCTCATAATAATAAATCGCTTCTGACAGTGTAAATTGCATTGCACTTTCGTGAATTTTTGTCAATTCACGACAGATAGTCAGTCTGCGGTCTCCGAGAGCGGCAAATAATTCCTGAAGAGTTGCACGTAAGTGATGTGGTGCTTCATAAATTATTACTGTCCGTGTTTCGGTACACAAAGAATCCAAAATTTTACGGCGTAATTTTTTGTCAGATGGCAGAAAGGCTTCAAATGCAAAACGCCTGGTCGATAAACCGGACAGAGTGAGTGCAGTAACGCACGCACAGGCTCCGGGGAGAGAGGTAACGGGAATTCCCGCAGCATAAGCCTGTTTGACCAGTTCTTCTCCGGGATCCGAAATGGCAGGAGTACCCGCATCGGTAACTAAGGCAATATTTTTGCCGTCAGCAAGCTGTTCAACAAGATAGGCGGCTTTGTCCACTTTGTTGTACTCATGATAGCTTGTCATTGGAGTTTTTATTTCAAAATGATTTAATAATTTGATCGTATTGCGTGTATCTTCTGCCGCAATAACATCTACTTCCTGCAGGGTGCGAAGAACACGTAAGGTGATGTCTTCTAAATTGCCGATTGGAGTAGCACATAAATATAAAGTACCTGACATAATGAACCTCTTTTATTCTTATAATTATTTTCTTGTCATGCCATATAATGCAAGCAGCTCGTCGGTATATGTTCCATCAGGGCGGTATACGATCAAAGGCGGCGTGATCTTTAACATCGGATTTCCGTCTTTCACGCCTTCGATAAGCACCATGTTTGGTTCCTTGTCCGCAAAAGGGAACACCAGCTGCATTCGTTTTGGTTCTAATCGATAGCTATTCATGATAACAAAGATTTCTGCAAGCCGAAATGGGCGGTGAACCATGTAAAAACGCCCTTTTGGTTTAAGAAGATTTGCGCTTTCGCGTATGACATCCTCTAAGGTGCATAGTATCTCATGTCTGGCAATCGCCATTGGCATATTGGGATTTTTGAGACCATGTCCCTGATTCATATACGGCGGATTGACGGTGACAGCATCGTAGCAATTTTTGCCAAATTGATCAGAAGCGGTTTTGACATCACCTTCGTAAATAGTGATCCTATTCGATAATTCGTTCAAAATAATGCTTCTGCGCGCCATTTCAACACTTTCTTTTTGAACTTCTAAAGCATCAATGTGGTCAGCTTTTGTTTTGGCTGACAGCAAAATAGGCAAGATTCCGGTACCGGTACATAAATCCATGACGGTATCTTTGTTTCGCAGTGCAGCAAAAGAACTTAATAATACAGCATCCATACCAAAACAGAATTTACCGGGATGCTGTATTATTTGTAATCCTTGACACTGCAGATCATCCAGTCGTTCGCCTTCTCGTAGGAGACAATCTTTATTCTGCATCTTTGTGTTCTCTTGATTCTCTGCGTGGTTTACGGTTGTGATATTTGCGTGTACGATCATTGCCACCATGCTCGTCACGGCGATGATCGTTATTATTTTTGTCACCACGGTTATTGTTACGATTGCCGCGGCCGCCGTTATTATTGTGGTCACGATTATTAGATTCGCGGTTATTGCTGCCGCCGTGATCGCGATTGCTATTGCCGTTACGTTCGCGAGTATTGTTGCTGCCACGTTCACGGTTGTTTGGATATTCGTTACGGCGGTTACCGGAACTACGTCGACGGTTGTTTGATCGATTATTACGATTGCGTTTCGCCTGCTCTGGTTTATCTTCCTCATCGATCAATTCTTCTTCCTGAGAAAGTTCTTCCAGAGCGATCAGCTCCTCTTCATCCAACTTTTCATCCGGAAGAATCTGTTGCGGAATGTTTTTGCCAAAGTTTTTCTTTTGGTCAAACTGTAATTCGGCAACCGGATATTCGCGAACCTCTTTTTCACCATTGTCATTCGTAAAGACAACTTTTACGAGCTGGCGCAGTACACTGACACTCTGAACTTCTCCGGGATAGCCTTCCGGAGTTGTAGTTTTTGTTCCGATATGTGGCAGGGAACGATTGAGATGTTCATAAGCTTCCTGCTCATTTTTCAGACAGCACATCAAACGTCCGCATACGCCGGAAATCTTAGCCGGGTTGAGGGATAAGTTTTGCTCTTTTGCCATCTTAATAGAAACCGGCACAAAGTCGGACAGATAAGAGTGACAGCAAAGCGGTCGACCACATATGGCAATACCGCCAAGCATTTTTGTTTCGTCACGAACGCCGATCTGTCGAAGCTCGATTCTTGTGTGGAAAACGGATGCAAGATCCTTTACCAATTCGCGAAAATCAATACGACCATCCGCCGTAAAATAAAACAATAATTTATTGCGATCAAAGGTATATTCCGAATCGATCAGTTTCATTTCTAAACCATGTTTTTTGATCTTTTCCAGACAGATTTGAAATGCCTCTTTTTCTTTCTCTTCGTTGGAAGCACATACGGCAGCATCTTCCTCGGTTGCCACGCGCATTAATGGCTTGAGTGGCTGCACAACCTGATCATCGGTTACTTCCTTGGGACCAAGAACAACAGTACCGTATTCAACACCGCGTGCTGTTTCCACAATGACGTGATCCCCTTTTTGTACCGTAAAGCCGGTTGGATCAAAGTAGTATACCTTGCCGGGCTTACGGAATTTAACGCCAATAATTTTTATCATAGAATTGTCTTGCCTTTCTTTTAGTCTATTATATTTAACACGTTTCCTTGATCACAAGCAGCATCAATTCGACGGCTAATTCAAAATTAACATTTGCGTCAAGACGAAGCTTTACTTTATTGATCGCTTCGATAATACGCTCTAATTCTTCATAGCTGCGTTTGCTTGCCTGCTTCGTGATCGTGCTGTATTCATCACGATATAAGAGCAGATTTGTGTCTTTCGTCGCCTTATACATTAAAATATCACGGTACCACAGAAGCATCAGATCTAAGTAATCGTAAAAATTACCCTTTTCTTTGGAAAAACCGTGTACGATCTCCATAATAGAAGATAATGGAAGATCATCGATCTGTTTTAACAATTGCATCACTTGATTTTTCATGATCTGAAAATCTTCCGACTGCGCAAAACGGATCGCCTGACCGATATTGCCCTGGCAAAATCCTGCAGCGATTTCGGCGACATCTTGTTCCATCTGCAATTTCTGTACCAGATAGTCAGCAATATCCTTTTCTGAAACAGGCTTCATCTGCAGTGTGATGCAACGGGATACGATCGTAGGTAGTAATGCAGATTCATTATCTGACAAAAGAATGATCACTGCGTAAGCAGGAGGTTCTTCCAACGTTTTAAGCAGTGCATTTTGAGCCTGTTCATTCATGCGGTGTGCGTCCGGGATAATATATACTTTATATTTGCTGCTATACGGTTTGATCTGAATGTCGTTATTGAGCTGTTCGCGGATCTCATCAACACGGATGTTGAACTTTTCGTGTGTAATGACACGGATATCCGGGTGGTTAGCAGAAGCAGCCTGTAGACATGATTTGCAGTGCCCGCAGGCATCGTGATCCGGAGTTGGCTGTTCACACAACAATGCTCTGGCAAAGGCTTTTGCCAGGGTATGCCGTCCGGAACCGGAATCACCGCAAAACAGGTATGCATGAGAAACATTATTTTGCGCCAATGCGGTCTGTAAATGTTTTTTAATTGGCTCCTGTCCTATAATATCATTAAAACGAATCATATCTGTCATCCTTTCTGTTGTGGTTGAAATATCAAGTGAAAATGTCCAGCAGTAATCCGCGTATCTCGTCTATTTTGCTAAGAATGGCGAGGTGATCCTGCTCTTCATTCATCAGTTCTTCGGCGAGCTCATCCAGTGCCTGATTGACCTGCTTTACAATGCCATATACGCGGTGTCTTCCGTGTTTATCCAAAAAGTTTTCACGGCTGAACTTGTGTGAATGGCTGACGATCTCGTTCATAAATTCCTGGATCAATTTGCGGTATTGTTTCATATCACGGATGTCTCTGCGTTTGCCAAGACGGTAACCCTGCTGCGTGATCTCTTCCATCATGCCGGAGAGGGCTGCCTGCAATTCGCTTTCCTCGATGTTGCTTAGCAGGGTAAAGCGAAAGCTGCCGTCTGCTTCCGGAGTCTGCGTAATGCGTTCCGGCTGACTGATCTGCTGCAGATTATGTATTTTTAAATCCATATGAATCCTCCAAGCCTTAGATCACTACGAGTACAAAGCTGATACTTGTGTCCAGATGTCATTGGCAATAGTATCTACCGGACGATTGCCGTCAACGATAAGAATACGCTCGGTGTCTTGAAATTGCTCAAACAACGATAAATACCTATCGCGTACTTTTGTAAGGCGATCTGATGTTTCGTAGCGTTCTGTGTGAAAACGACCTGCGGCCATGCGCTCCATAGCAGTGGTTGGATCTACATCAATGAATATATGACAGTCCGGGCGCAGAAGCTTAGCTGCCTGTGCATTTAATTGGACAAGCCATTCTAAAGGTACGGAGACACTTTGGTAAGCGTAGTTGGAGAAAACATAGCGGTCAGAGATGACGGATATGCCTTCTTCGATCTTGTGACATAAGCCATCTGTTTCATTCTGCAGATGATCAAGACGATCAGCTGCAAACATCGCGGAGATCGAGTATTCATCGATATTCATGCGGCCTGTCAAACATTGGCGCAGGAGAGATCCAATGGGACCATCAGTCGGCTCCTTGGTTTCCATACAGCGAACGCCCTGTTGCTCAATGCGCTTCTGTAATAGATGAATCTGCGTTGTTTTGCCACTTCCGTCGATACCCTCAAATACAAAAAAGTGTCCTCGCTTATTCATGATAATCCTCGTTTCTACTCATGCAAGAAAGCATGGCTTTTGTTGTGATCATGGAGTTCTGATATAAGAACCCAATATCCATATTATTTTACTCTTTTTTACGCTTCATTGCAAGCTGAGGGGCGTTGACTTTATAATATAATATAGATTATAATGAAAATCACAAATAGTAGAAGATAGATGGGAGCCACGAGTGTTCACAGGGTGGCATCGTGGAATGGAGTGAAAATGAAAAGATCTACCAATTTACCGGATGATATGCAGGTTATTGCTGATCTGCTTAGAAAATCCATAAGTTATAATAAATTTAATGAAAATGTGATCCAGTCAGCAAAGACGCTGGAAGATTCGCTTTCTATGTTTATCACGAATGCAGATGGGGATCTGAGTAGTAATGAATTGCTGAATCAGACGAAAGAGATCATAGTTATGAGCGAAAATCCGATTCGGACATTTCATATGATGCATAAGATCCGCAAATATGATGATGCAACTTTTATTCATAGTCTGAATGTGGCAATATTATGCAACATGTTTGGGCATTGGATCAATATGCCACAGGATGATCTGGATGTGTTGACGTTAGCGGGATTACTGCATGACGTTGGCAAGATGAAAATACCGGAAGAGATCATCAAAAAGCCCGGCATTTTGACGGAAGAGGAATATACAGAAATTAAGAATCATCCGAGACGCGGCTATAATCTATTGAAACCAATGAAGTTGGATGAGAGGATTAAAAAAGTTGCGTTGATGCATCATGAGCGTTGTGATGGAAGTGGTTATCCGGATGGCTTGCGGGGAGATCAGATTGATGAGTTTGCGAAGATCGTGGCAATTGCCGATGTATATGATGCACTGACTTCTGCGAGGGTTTATCGTGGGGCATTGTGTCCGTTTGAGGTGATCAATATGGTTGTAGAACAGGATGGGGACAAGCGTTTTGATCCAAAGTATCTGCATCCGTTTTTAGAGGGTGTTGTAAAGTCCTTTATTGGATGCGAGGTAGTGCTTTCTGATGGGGAAAAGGGCACGATTGTTGCAATGCATGCGGATGAACTGGCGCGACCTTCCGTATGTGTCAGTGGGAAAGTGTTGGATCTACGCGAAATGTCCGACGTGACGATACAAATGATGTTATAATTTTATATTAAGATATTTTCAGATAGCAGTCACAGCTCGACTGCTAAAGCAAGGAATGTAAATTAGAACGAAATACAAAATAAAAAAGGATGTCGTCTTTTATTATCAGACGACATCCTTTTTATAGAGAAAATGAAATTCAATCAACCTACTTTGAGCTTAAACTTCTGAACTGCACGTTCATCGTCAACAGGAATTTTTTCAATATATCCACCTAAAGCGGCCAATTTATCTTCAAAGCATTCATAACCACGTTCAATGTAATGGATACAGTCTACGGTAGAGTAGCCTTCTGCTACTAACGCTGCAACGACCAGTGCAGCACCGGCACGAAGATCCGGTGCGCTAATAGCAGCGCCGGTAAAGCCTTCCACACCTTCTATGATTGCAACATTGCCACCCTCAACCTTGATGGAAGCACCCATACGCGATAATTCATCCACATATTTGAAACGATTCTCAAAAATGCTTTCTGTTACAATGCTTGTTCCATCGGACAAAGCCAATAATGTTGCGATCTGTGGCTGCATATCGGTAGGAAATCCCGGATAAGGTAGTGTCTTTATCTGGGTGTGTCCTAAACGATGATCACTTGTAACACGGATAGCGTCATCAAATTCCTCAACAGTAGCACCAATTTCCATCAGTTTTACAGAAATTGCCTCTAAATGCTTAGGAATTACATTTTTAATTAAAACATCACCGCGTGTTGCGGCAGCGGCAACCATAAATGTACCTGCCTCGATCTGATCCGGAATAATGGAATATTCGCTCGCATGCAGCGATGTTACACCAGTCATACGGATCTTGTCAGTACCGGCACCTTTGATATTGGCACCCATACTGTTTAAGAAGTTGGCTACATCAACGATATGTGGTTCTTTGGCAGCATTTTCAATAACTGTTTTGCCCTCTGCCATACAGGCAGCCAGCATAATGTTGATCGTAGCACCAACAGAAACAGTATCCAAAAAGATATGGTTTCCTACTAATTCGTCGGCTGAGGTATTGATCATACCGTGTTCAATACTAACGGTAGCACCCAGTGCGCGAAATCCCTTCAAATGAAGGTCGATCGGACGGCTTCCGATCTCACAGCCACCCGGCAAAGCAACCTGTGCCTTCTTGTATTTGCCAAGCAGTGCGCCAAGCAGATAATAAGATGCACGAATCTTGCGGATGGAGTCATAATCAATGGTCATATCATTGATCGTGCTGCCATTAATAGATACTACATGAGGACCGATACGCTTTACAGTAGCGCCGATGCTCTCAATTGCTGTTAACAAAACATTAATATCTCTAACATTCGGAAGATTATCGATGACAACGGTTTCATCTGCCATAATAGCAGCAGCTAAGATGCCTAACGCAGCATTTTTGGCACCGCCGATCGTCACCTCACCATTTAATGGTGTTCCTCCTTTGATTATATACTGATTTTCCATATTACACCTCACACAGTTTGTTAGGCTATTTCCAAATAAACAGAAGTCAACACATCACTATATTATAATTAAAAGTGCTAACATGTCAACCAAAAAAAACGTTTATTACGAAAATTTACGAAAATTTACGAAAGTTACTTTCGGCGATTTTCGAAATACACGAAAGAGTCAATTGCATCAAAGATATCCTGAAAGGTTTCACGAGGAGCAGCATCAATGTACTTTTTGAGGATCGCCTGCTCATCACTACCATGATATCTGCCATAAAAAATGTCGAACAGATTGTGACCTCTCACATAAATTTTGATCGACTCAATATTGTCTTTGATGTCCTGCTTGCTGCGAATGCGGATGTTGAGAGTACGCTGCATTCGCTTTACGCTGTTAAGCTTAAACAGATAGTCCTTAAATTTCTTATACAATATATTGTAAAACTCTTCTTCATTTTTAATCACGCCAATCTTTGCCATAACCTTTGGATCCAAAAAATAGTTTTCAAATGAATAATATTTAAGGATCAGTACGTTTTTGGGTTCGACGCGCGGAAGATTACCAACATCTTCCGAAGAGCGTTTGCTATAATAGCTGCACAACTGCTTCTTGAGATATTTTGGATTTTTGCCATCGCTGTCACGTATCATCAAAAATTGGTCTTTTAAATACAATTTGTTGATATATTTCAAATTTGCATAAGTTTTGATGTTGGTGCAGCTATTGACGGGAACAATGGAAATACGCTGTAAATTGCCGTTTTCATCGTAAATTTCGGAGTAATATTTTTCTAAAAGAAGCGGCAGACGGTTGCTGTCCTGCTTGCCCTCCACGATAAAAACAAAGCTGACATTCATCAGATCATTCGCGGTATAGCCGAGATCGTCCAAAATCTCATCTACATCTGTTTCAGTATGAATCGTTGTGAAGTAACGCTCGTTCAAAACGACTTCCCGTATCTGCCGGGATGAAAAATTAAAAATGAGATTTGGTGAGTGTGTCGAAAAAATAACCTGATTTTTCTTGGAAAGGCGGTATAAAATTTCGCTGGCACTCTTTTGAAGCTGTGGATGGAGATAGATTTCCGGATCTTCCATCATAATAATGCTTGGAAGCGTATTTTCTTCATCAATATAGGCTTCAAGGAGGGAAAGTGCGTAAATACTGCGCAACCCTTCGCTCAGCATATTGAGTGGTCCGACGAGATTATGCCGATCCTTGTTATAAATTTGTGTGGAAACATGCAGAAGGTTGTCGGTGTCGTAATCGAGTACGTAGCGGACTTCCTGTGAAGGACTTCCGTTCGCATGGAAATAACGGTTGACTTTTTCTGCAAATTGCGTAAGGTTGGTGTGAAACAATTTGTATTGTAAGAGGCGCACAGTTTCGAAAACGGTCAGTTCCTCCGGTGTTTTTTTATTGATCAGCCCAATACACTGAAAACAGCGGTTGCAGGTACGGGCAGGGTCAAACGTACATTGATTATCTTTTAATTTCTGAAAAGATTCTTTGTCATAGAAACTGAATACATCATTCTGCAGCGCCTCGAGATTTCGGTTTTGGTCAATATGATAAATTTTGGGCAGTACTTCCGGGATATATTCGTTATGCTTTGAAAATCCATCGGAATATCGTGTTGCCATATTTGGTGTGACGATAAAAGTAAATGACAAAATACCATCCTGATAGGACGGGATCTTGCTCTGAAAATCTGCAAGCCATCGTTCATAATCTTTCACTTTGCACAATACACTCCGTGAGTGCAGCAGCATAATATCGCTTTCGGAATACTCGATATGAACCGAGATGGAGATGGGTTTGCCGGCATCTAAAAATTCATGTTCTGCACAGTTACGCATCCCCATTGCCAGTAAAATGGCATCGATTACTGCTGTTTTTCCGGTGTTATTCTTGCCGACTAAGATCAAAGCATTTTCAATATCAGTGATCTCAAGTTGTTCGATCGATTTGTAATTGCAAATCTTCAGATATGTTATTTTCATATTGCACTCCATTCTATCGCTATTTGCGATAAAGATAGGAATAAACGCTGCCTAAGCGCGACCTCCTAATACATTATATGTTCCCCAAAAAATTATGTTAATTATTTACCGTTTCTTTCGCTTTTGCTTTTTTCTGTGTGTCTTACGTACAGAATAACCAAAGTTCCCCATGGCTTTGGCTAATTCGTGGTAAGTGCCATGTGAATAGGCAAGCAGACCGGTATCATTCAAATGAAAGGTCCCTTTCTCATCAATGTAGGCATCGTCCACGTGTACGGCGGTGACTTTGGCCAAAAACATATGATGAGAACCAAGTTCGTTTATTTCTGTTACCTGACATTCAATGTTAACGGGCGATTCGGCGATCATCGGGCAGCGCACGGTATCTGCCGGGATCTTAGTTAGATGACATTCGTTCCATTTGTCAAGATCACGACCGGAACGTACCCCGCAAAAATCCGTTGCACGTGCAAGTTTTTTGGTAGTGAGATTGATCACAAATTCGCCTGTTTCGCGGATCATGGCATAGGAATATCGTTCGGGCCGCACGGAAATATAGACCATCGGTGGGTTGGTACAGATGGTACCGGTCCACGCAACGGTAAGGATATTAGACTCTTGTGCGATATCGCCGCAGCTTACCATAACCGCAGGAAGTGGGTAAAGCATATTACCCGGCTTAAAATTTATTTTGCTCAAAAAAATGCCTCCTGTATTGAAATTTGGAATCCGTTAGCCGGCGGAATTTACATGCTGGCAGACATATCCGATATAAGTAGTATTAGTATACCACATGATACCCGCCTTGGACTACACAAACTGCATGATTTGTGGTACACTTTAAATACAAAAACGATAACAAAAAGATGGGTGACTCCCAATGTTTGACGAGACCGTTAAGAAAGGTGGTAATGATATGACGGATTATTTATCGATAGAGGGGATGACAGAAGATTTAGAGGGAAAAGTAAAACAGGATCTGAAATACAAAACGGGAAATTTTCTTTGGAAGGTAAAGTTTAATGTTCCGTTGGATCCAAAAACCGTAAATAATGTAAATTTGTATGTCACAACGGAAAATCTGTCTCCGCTTAAGACAGCGATCCGATACAATTCATTAGAAAATATTATCGAAATTGAGCCACTTGAGCCATATGCACAAGATGAGACGTATGTCCTGAATATCACAACGAATGTGACATCTTTGTCTGGCAAGGCACTGCGAGAGCCACAGCAGTTACGTTTCAAAATATAATGGAGACGGAGCCGGTTCGCAGCATGGAGGATTGATGTGAAAAGCAGTTGGAGGACTAAATTATTTAAGAATATCCGATTTAGAGGGAAGATGATACTTGTCTTTGTGATAGGTGGCGTTATTCCCTTTTTTGGCGTAACTGTATATTTAAACAATAGAGCAGCCAACAGTTTGATCGAACAAAATAAGAAGGCGCAAAAACAAGAATTGCACTTGATGGCAAGTATTCTTGAAGATGCTGTGCCGGATATGGAAAAAGTTTGCGAAAACATGAATATAAATACGGTGCTGTCTAATATGATCACAAAAGATTATACCGATGAAAAGAAATGGCAGAAAGATAAGGGGAAATTGTGGGAGATTGATCGTTATATGCAGGATTATAAGCAGTCAATCTCGGATATAGTGATCTATGTCAGCAATGAAACCCTATGTTATGATCGGCCGTTTACTTATCTGGGGCCATCTGTCACACAACAGTCTTGGTATAGCGATGTATGTGATAGAAAAGGTGGATTGATCTGGTGTTATGGTGAAGACCGAGAAGGAAAGCAAAAGTGCATACAGGTCGCAAAACAGATCGTTAGTGCTGATGGGGAGCAGCTTGGCATATTGGCGGTGCAGATGAATATGGATCTGATCAATTCGGCAATTGCAGAACGGGAAGAAAATACGGTTCTTCTGTATAATGATGTAAATGTGTTGTATACGAACTATGAAGTTTCGGGAACAGAGGAGCTCGCGCTGGAAACATATTTGCGCAGTACGACAAGATGGACGGGAAATACGCGTTTTAGTGTTATCGGAAAAGACAGATTTGTTACGTATAAGAAAGTACATCCGCAAAATACGACCAATTACTACTCTCTTGTCAGTGTACAGGATTACTCCGGAATCACGGAGCAGATCAATCAGGTTACCTTTAATGCGTATTTGATCGTGGGAATTGGAATGCTAATCTCGTTTGCGATGATCATAGGATATTCGACCAGCTTTTCCAGCCGATTGAAAGAATTGCGTCATCAGATGCATTTGGTAGCAACCGGTCGTTATGATCGGGTAAAAATGGTGGGTGGAAACGACGAGATCGGGGAAATTTATGCCGAACTCGGAACGATGATGGACGATATCCAAGATCTGACAGAATCAATGGTAGAAGAAAAAGTGCAGAAAGAGAAAATGCATACACGGCAAAAGGAAGTTGAATTTAAAATGTTAGCTAGTCAGATTAACCCTCACTTCCTATACAATACATTAGAAACGATCAGAATGAAGGCGAGGGTTAATCATCAGCCGGAGATTGAAGATCTGGTCAAAATGCTTGCAAAGATCATGCGGCGGAATATACAAGTCAGTCATAAGCTGGTAAGTTTGCAATCGGAAATAGAACTGATTGATAATTATATGAAGATACAGGACTATCGCTTTGGGGATCGCATCCATTCTGAAATTATGGTAGATGATGACGTTGATATGACGCAGGAAGTGATGCCGCTCATCATTCAGCCGTTTGTGGAGAACGCTTTTATACATGGCTTGGAAAATAAACCGAAGGACGGAAGACTTGAGGTGAAAGTGTCTCAAGATGAAAAAGACATTATTATAGAAGTGATTGATAATGGAATTGGAATGAATTATTATCAATTGGGTGAATTGCGCCACTCATTGACACAAACAGATGGAAGCGGGGGGCATATTGGGATCAGCAATGTGAATCAGCGATTGATTATGCAGTATGGAAAAGAGTATGCGGTAAAGGTGGATAGCCGTTTGAATGAGGGGACGGTTGTGACAATACGGATCCCGAAGAATGCTTCGACAGCGATCGAGCAAAGTGATGAGCAGAAATTACCATAATAAATAGCGGTTATTGGCAAAAATCGCATCCAAAACAGGACAATTATTTGGTAAAAATATGAAAAAAATATACGTTGCAAGGAATTTTTCGGGTAAATATGTCTAATAATTATGGTTTTAATATCACTTCGTTCTGCTAAAATAAGCAAGTGAATAGTTTTGCAGGCAGCAAAACGAAAAGCAAACAAATATATTGATTAGGAGGAATAACAATGAGAAAATCAATTAGAAAAATCATTGCAATCGCTTCTGCGAGCGTAATGGCGTTGACATTTGCAGTAACATCTGCACCAAATGCAAGTGCAGGAACAATTAGCAAAGCAGCAAAGGAAGCAGCAAAGGCTGCATTCGATGCATCTGGTAAGACTACATATCATGCATACTTCGGTTTACAGCAGACAGAGTCTTGGATCTTCCGTGATGAATGGTATCAGGAAGAGAATGGTTTGAATGGTACAAATCTTCCAGACGGTGCTTATGAAGGTAAGTTGTATCATAGTGAAAACAATGCACTTACAGCAGTTCCGGGTGCAACAGTAACAGATGCTGAGATCAAAGGCAACGGTGTTTACACAGTTAGTGTAAAGGACTTGGGCGGCGTATTGACAAGTGCAGAGAGCAGCCAGCAGGCAAAAATGTCCATGCTGTATGTAAGTACAGATATTCCGATGTCTGCATACAAAGACGGCAAGATTCAGGTAACAGACTGGAAGCTTAAGATCGATAATACATCTGTAACACTTCAGGACGACATCTTCGTTCCAACAGAGTACACAGATGAGAGTGGATTGTTCCGTCTTGATCCATTTAACTCATATCAGAAGGATCAGGGTGCTTATCCTGGTTGCCCTAGCGTTAGAACACCTAATGATTCTGTAGAGATCACATTCAAGGTTAGCGGATTTGATGTTGATAACCCTGATGCAGTAGAAGCAACACCAACGCCTGCAGCAGACGCATCTTCTTCATCTTCTAGCAGCAGTAGCTCTTCTTCTATCAGTGGTGGAGCAGTAGCAGCTATCGTAGTAGTTGCAGTTGTAGTGATTGCAGGTATCGTAGTAGTTGTTAAGAGAAAGAAAGACTAATAAAACGCATATCCCATTTGGGAGAGTGATCGTGTGGAGAGGTGAGACAATATTGTCTCATCTCTCCCTTTCTGTTTGATGAATTGCACAAAAAATTGATGAATTGCACAAAAATTTATATATTTTTTGTTAAAAGTGTGAAAAAATCGTGTATTTTTTCTTGAAAGATTATGGTATTTTTTAACGAATTCTTTAGGTATAATTACATGATGAAGTAACTACGTTGGTGTGATTTTGAGCAATTCTGCACTAAAAAGCACTTAGCGCACGATAAATAATACGAGGAGGTTATTTATGAAAGACAAAGAAAACAAGAAAGGAGCTGCTTCAGGACTGTACATCTGTCAGAGAATCATTACAATTCTGTTGATCGTTGGTGCATTTTTCCCGACATTTAATCCAACTAGAGTTGCTAAGATGATCAGTTCAAATGTATCCCTGTTTACATCAGCAGTATCCTACAACAGTTTGACAAGTGAGTTCGCCAGAGCGTTCCGTATGAACTGGGTCAGTGAAAGCAGCTTTGCCGTTGTAATGATTGCATCTATTATATTGGTGATCGGTATCATTTTACTCGGCGTGGGAGCTTGTATGTCCCTCGGTAATCTGAGAATGCAGAAAACAGGTGCTCAGTTTACGTTGGGTGGCTCAGTCGCTGAGACACTTGGATTAGTTGTAACTGTAGTGAGTTATATGCTGGTAAATTCTTCTACAGATCCAACAAAGGCTAACAAGATCTTACCTCAGATCCCAACAGCATTTTATGGTTATGCAGTATTAACAGCTATTATGCTTATTACAGCAATTGTTGTATTTATTTCTCTTCCTAGTGTTGACAAGGGTGAGAAGTACGAGATGGAATCAAAGTATAAGTTATTCCTTATGTTCCTTCCATTCATTGCATTAGCATTTGTATTCTGCTACCTGCCTTTGTATGGTTGGAGATATGCGTTCTTCGATTACAAATCAGGAGATACGCTTTCTATGAGTAACTTCGTAGGATTCAAGTGGTTTACATATTTGTTCCAGAACTCAGCTACGCGTACTGATATGATCAATACCATGAGAAATACATTGATCATGAGTTTCTTGGGAGTGGGTACCAGCTGGCTTCCTATGATCTTTGCAATCTTCCTTTGCGAGATGAAGAACTTGAGATTCCGTCGTTTTGTACAGACATTCACGACGATTCCTAACTTTATCAGCTGGGTACTTGTGTATGCGGTTGCATTGGCTATCTTCTCTACAGATGGTTTCATTAACACATTCTTGAAGGAGATTGGTGTTGTTGCACAGAACGCACAGGGTAAAGCGTGGTTGATGAGTTCTAAGCATACATGGCTTAAGATGTGGGCATGGGGAACATGGAAAGGTGTAGGTTGGAGTGCTATTATCTACATCGCAGGTATTTCCGGTATCGATCAGTCCTTATATGAGGCGGCAACAGTAGATGGTGCCGGTCGATTCCAAAAGATGCGTCACATTACTTTACCTGGTTTGCTTCCTACATTCTTCGTATTGCTGTTGATGGCAATCGCAGGCTGCTTGAGCAATGGTTTGGATCAGTACCTTGTATTCCGTAACCCGAACAACATGGATACGATCCGTGTATTGGATCTGTGGGTATACGACTTAGGTATTAATGGCGGTAGTATCCCGCTATCCACGGTAATTGGTATGGCAAAATCCATTGTCAGCGTAGCGTTGCTGTTTGGTGCTAATAGTGTATCTAAGGCATTGCGCGGCGAGAGTATTGTATAGGAGGTGAAATCGTATGGCTAAGACAGCACAGGAAAAGTTAGATGCTAAAAGAGAAAAAGAGTACAACAAGAAACATAAAAGAATGTACAGGAGATCTGTCGGAGACGTTGTCTTTGATGTACTCAACTATATATTCTTTACAGTGTTTACATTAACATGTATCTTCCCGTTCTATTACTTGTTTATCAATACGATTTCAAGTAATGATCTGGTTAAAAAGGGTATGATCAATTTCTACCCGAAGGGACTGAATATTGATAACTATTTGAAATTGCGTGAAGTTGGTGATCTGGGAAATGCGTTCTTGGTATCTGTCAGCAGAACGATTCTTGGTACTGCATTGATGGTCCTTGCTTCTGCATTCGTTGGTTACTTGGTAACAAAGCAGGAAATGTGGCATAGAAGTTTATGGTATCGTTTCCTCGTTATCACAATGTATTTTAACGCTGGTTTGATCCCAACATACTTGAACTTAGTTATGTTAGGTCTTACAAATAACTACTGGGTATACATCATCCCAGGAATTGTTGCTCCGTACAACATTATCCTCGTTAAGACGTATATAGAGTCTATACCGGGCGAGTTGGAAGAGAGTGCATTTATTGATGGTGCATCATATATGGTAGTATTTCGCAAGTTGATTTGGCCTTTGAGTAAGCCGATTCTTGCTACAATCGCAATCTTCGGTGCGGTAGGTCATTGGAATTCCTTCCAGGATTCCTTGATTTACATGCAGGGTAACGCTAAGTTGTTTACATTGCAGCATAGATTGTATACCTACTTGAACACATCAAGTAACTTGGGCTCGATCATGAACTCTACATCCGGTGCACAGACATCAGATGCAGCAGCTGCTGCATTGAATACCAAGGTTATCAAGTACACGGTAGCCATGGTATCTGTTATCCCTATCCTTTGCGTATATCCTTTCATGCAGAGATATTTCGAAAAAGGTATTATGCTTGGTGCTGTAAAGGGTTAATGTATATTGGTACACTGATGGTTTAGTGAACCAAATCGTAAAGTGAATGAGTTCGAATGGTGTAATGCCATTCGAACTTAAAAATAAGAAGAATTAAAACGCTTCAGAATGGAGGAAAATTATGAGAAAACTTTTTTCAAAGAAGTTACTTTCTGTACTGTTGGCTTCCAGTATGGTAATTGGTTCTGCATCTGCATTAACAGGTTGTGGAAGCAAAAAGAACGAAGTTATCAAATTGAACGTATACAGTCAGTTGGCAAACTTCTCCGGAAAGCAGATCGGTTGGTCTGCAGACATCCTTAAGAAGAAATTCAACGTAGAGTTGAATATCATTCCTGAGGGAGATGGCGTGTTTGAGACACGTATGACAAGTGGTAACTTAGGTGATATTGTTGTATGGGGTGCTGATAATGATAAGTATCCTTTGGCTGTAAAGAATAATTTATTATTCGGATGGGAAGATGACAATGTATTAGATGAGTACGGCCCATACATCAAGAAAAACATGCCGGATGCTCTTAAGAAAAACAAAGAGTTGACAAAGACAATCACAAATGGTGCCAGTGACAAGCTCTATGGTTTTGGTGCTAACGTGGCATTGAACAGTAAAGATCATGAGTCCTTCTTCTATACATGGGATACTCGTTGGGATCTTTACAAGAAACTTGGTTATCCAAAGATTAAAAATCTTCAGGATTACCACAAAATGCTGAAGAACATGCAGAAGCTTTGCCCATCTGATGATTCCGGTAATAAGGTATACGCTGTATCCTTATGGCCAGACTGGGATGATGCAATGGTAATGTATGTTAAGGCTATGGCTACTGCATATTATGGATACGATGAGTTGGCACTTGGATTATATGATCCAACCAATGGTAAGTATCATGATGCATTGGAAGAGAATGGTCCATATCTTGAGATGTTGAAGTGGTTCAACGATCTGTATCAGGATGGATTGATCGACCCTGACTCTATGACACAGACATATGATGAGATGATCGCTAAGGTTCAGAATGGTGGTACATTGTTCTCCATCTTCAACTACAGTGGATCTCTTGGTTACAACACAAAAGAGCATACATCTGCCGGCAAGCTTATGTACTGCATGAAACCAGAAGATGCTTCACCAATCGTTTATGGTATGAATACACAGGGTGGAGATAGAGTTTGGTCTATCGGTGCTAAGACTGAGTACCCTGAGAAATGTATGGAAATTATCAACTATCTCGCTACTCCAGAGGGTCGTATGACAATGGAATATGGTCCAAAGGGTTATACTTGGGATTATGATGATCAGAAACATGCATACTTGACAGATGTCGGAATGAAATGTCAGAAAGATAAGAATACCACAATGGGTGGCGGTTATAAGGGATCTTACCATGATGGCGAGTTGCAGATCAACAACGTAACATGGTCTCTCGATGCTTCTAACCCGGATTCTGACGGTGAGACATACAACAAAGAGAGCTGGGCAAGCTACAACGCTACTCCATCTAGCGATATCGAGAAAGATTGGCGTGATAAGACTGGTTGTACAACGATCAATGAGTACATGGAGAAAGGTAAATATACTGTAGCTCCTGGTACATCATTCTCCAAGGAGACTCAGGATACTACTCTTAAGACTACTTGGAATCAGGTTACAACTGAGATCAAGAACTCTTCTTGGAAAGCAATCTATGCTAAATCTGACAAAAAGTTTGACAGCGTTGTTGCAAGTATGAAGAAGAGCGCTAAGAAGTATGGTTATGATAAGTGCGTTGAGTGGTCACGTAACCAGGCTTCCAGAAGAAAAGCATTGGAAGATGCAATTACACGGTAAAATTTGAGTTCATATGAACTTGAGAATAATGGAACGGGCTGTTTGTTAATGCAAGCAGCCCATTCTGTATCTATGTATTAGATAAAAGTGTTAAGCGGCATTTTAACAGCTTAATCATAGAATGGAGATTAAATGCACATATAGTGTGCAGGAATGTGAAATAATATGAGTAAATTATTTAGTTTGGACAGCGGATTATATAAGTTTATGAGCCGTTTGTTTGATATGTTGAAGTTAAATGCGATGTGGATACTTTGTAGTATTCCGATTGTAACGATTGGAGCATCTACAACCGCAGCATTTACAATTACGCTGAAAATGGTGGATGAAGAGGAAGGTTATATTGCAGGACCATTTTTGAAAGAGTTTAAGGCAAATTTGTTTAAGGGAAGTGCGATCGGGCTTATTCAATTGTTTGCTATGTATGCCATTTATTTGGATTTTCAATTAGCACGTGTTAGTGAAAGGTATGGAACACTGTGCACCGTAGTCGGCGTGATCGCTATTGTAATGACCGTAATGCATTTTTTATATGCATATGCACTGTTAGCGAGATACGAAAATACGATCGTCAACACATTGCGTAATTCGTATTCAATTTGTGTAAAATATTTTTTGAAAACCTTGTTTTTGCTTGTGACATTGTTTGTAGAATATTTGGTGTTCTATCAATTACATTGGACATTATTGTTTTTTGGCATTATATTGGGACCGGCATGCCTTATATTGACGATCAGTGGTTTTGCCAGACAATTTTTCCGTAATATTGAGAGAGAAAATGATCTGCGTGAGGAAGAAAGTAAGCAGGAAAAGGCAAATGAGCGTCAGGGAATTTGGAAAGAGGCGTTTGAAGATCAAGAGGAAAGTGATCCTAAGTAATGAAAATAATGAATTGAGAATAGATGAGTCTGGCGTTAGATGAACGCCTTGTATAAATGAGGACAGTTATACGGACAAGGAAAATTTGTTTGTATGGCTGTTTTCTTTAATTAATAGGAAACTGCTGTTGTGTAGTGTGACATCATCGCAAAGTGCTGGCTTTGCTTTTTTAATTAATAGGAAACTGCTGTTGTGTAGTGTGACATCATCGCAAAGCGCTGGCTTTGCTTTTTTATTTGGACGAAAAAAGTAAATTTGCAAAAAGAAAGCGTGGATCGCGAGTTCTATTTCGTAGAGAGCATTCATAATAATAGGATAATAAAGGCTGTAGGTTATGTACTGTTATAAAGGTGCTGGCTGAGTGAATCGTTGTGGGGGATAGAAGGATGCGTGGAACTAAAATTATTGTTTTACGAATGAAAGAATTGATATATACAGCAATTTTTGCCGGTGTTGGAATTATATTACTGTTACTCATCGTATATTTGTTTGTTGGAAAAGGGAGATCAGAAGGTAAACAAGATACTGCTGACGCAAATGAAAGATATCAGGCAGGGATATATACGAAGGATATCACATTAGGGGAGAGTACTGCCAGTTTAGAGGTGGCATTAGATACGGATCATATTAAGTCTGTAAAGATTGTTCCATTAGATGAAAGTATTACAACGATGTATCCATTAATGGAGCCGGCAGTGAAAAGTGTATCCAACCAGCTCGCAGCGGGAGTTGCGCCAGAAGAGGTGGAGCTGACGAAAGAGTCCAAGTACACGCAACAGATCATTGTTGATGCGGTAGAGGAAATTTTAGAGGAACAAGGTGCGGCAAATCAAACCGTAAAGTGATAGACCGTAATATTTTGAACGTGGTATACTATAAATCATGAAAGAAATAAATACGGAGGAAAATATGGGGTTACAATTTATATTAGGAAATGCCGGTGGAGGCAAAACATGGTACATAGAGCATCAGGCCGCAGCAATGGCGAGCAAAGATATGAAGAGGCAGATCTTTGTCGTTGTGCCGGAGCAGTTTACAATGCAAACACAAAGAAATCTTGTCGCATTGAGTGAGCGTCACGGTCTGTGGAATATAGAGGTGCAGAGTTTTCCGCGCCTTGCTTTTCGTGTGTTTGGCGAGACGGGTGCAGGAATGGCACCGGTTATCGATGATCTGGGTAAGACGATGATACTAAAAAAGGTATTGATGGGGCTGCAAGATCAGTTGACATATTTTGGGCGAAATATACATAAAAAGGGATATGTGGCAGAGATAAAATCATTTTTATCGGAATTAATGCAGTATGATATTGCATCGGATGGATTGGAACAGATGAAAGAATCGGCAAAATCGCACCCGGTTTTGCGGCAGAAACTGCAGGATGTAGAAGTGGCGTATGCCGCATTTTTGGATTATCTGCAGGATAACTACATTACCTCTGAAGAAATACTCACCGTATTTGCGGATGTAGCAGAGCGGTCCAATATTTTGAAAGACAGTATATTATATCTGGATGGATTTACAGGATTTACACCGGTGCAGTATAAGCTGCTGCGAAAGCTGTTGCGCGTATGTGGTCAGGTGAATGTTACAGTGACATTGGACAAGCGGGAACAGGTTTGGAAAATGGATAAGAAATATAAGCTCTTTTATCTGAGTCAGAAAACCATTTATCATTTAACAGAAATAGCAAGAGAAGAGCATTGCGACATTGCAGAACCAATTTGGACAGGTACCGTAAAAGAGGAGACGCGTTTCGCAGATAATATTGAGCTTGGATATTTGGAGCGAAATTTATTCCGTTATCCGGTCAGACCATATAAAGAAGAGGTGCAAAATATTACGGTCCATTGTTTGCGGCAGCCAGAGGACGAGGTGCATTTTATGATCGAGGAAATCATGGCACTTCGTGAACAGGAAAGCTTTCGATATCGCGACGTAGCGATCGTGACCGGAAATATGGACATTTATGGGACGTTGATCAAAGGAGAAATGGAGCACAAAGGGATGCCCTGTTTCATAGACCAAAAGAAGAGCATACTTGCAAATCCGGTCGTGGATACGATAAGCAGTATGTTAGATGTGTTGCGTAAGGATTTTGATTATGAGAGTATGATCAAACTGTTAAAGAGTGGATTTATACAGCGTACAGGGTGTCCAACAAATGGAATAAAAGAGTGGGAAAATGCTGTGCAGCTTTTGGACAATTTTCTGCTGGCATCTGGAGTTCGAGGGCACAAAAACTGGGAAAAAGAATGGGACACCGGATATGTTTTTCGAAGAAAGGCAGAAGACATAGCTACAGAAGCCTCGGAAACGATCAATTGGCTGAGACAGGAAACGTGGGATCGATTGTCGGATTTTTATGGACGTATTGCGCGTGGCAAGCATCGTGTGCGTGAATATGCGGAAACAATTTGTGATTTCATGGAGCGGGAGCAGATTTATTTGCAAATTCAGAAACGTATAGAGAGGTTTAGGGAAGAGGGAAATTTTGAAGCGGTCAAAGAATATGAACAGATTTATGATGTGATCATAGAAGTACTTGATCGCTTGGTGGCATTGCTGGGGGATGAAGAAATGCCTTTGGCAGAGTTTATTGAAATACTGAATACCGGATTTGATGAGGCGCGTATTGGTTTGATACCGCCTGGAGTGGATCAGATTATGGTAGGAGATCTGTCAAGAACCCGCTTATATGGAATCAAGTATCTATTTTTGCTGGGTGTTAATGACGGAAATATTCCAATGACCGGAGATGGCGGCGGTATTTTATCCGATGCAGAACGAGAGTTTTTGGCGGGAGAAAGCTATGCATTGGCACCTACCGCAAGAGAGAAAATATATACCGAACAGTTCTATCTGTATTTATGTTTGACCAAACCATCGCAGAGGCTGTATTTGACATATAGTGCAACTGCTAACGATGGAACTGCTTTACAGCAGGCGTATTTGATCGATCGGGTTCAGAATATTTTTCCAAAACTTCAGATTCAAAATGTAGCAGAGTCGCGTGGTAGATTGCGCGATATTTTGAGAGATGATTACGGCAGAGGGTATTTGATCCGAGGTCTGCGAATGGGATGGCAAGATAATGCTGCTTGGAACGAATTGTATCGACAGTATCGTTTGCAGGAGCAGGAGTTAGCATGTGCCCCAAAAGACGGACAGAAGAAAATGCTGAATCATCGTGGTGAGTTGGAACGCCTGATAGATGCTGCATTATATATCGCACCAGAGAGTAAGATCTCGAAAGAGGCGGCAACTGCATTGTATCACGAAGTGATCACCGGCAGCGTATCGCAGTTTGAAAAGTTCAGTGCCTGCCCATTTGCGTATTACATGCAGTATGGGCTGCAGCTAGAGGAGCGAATGGAACATGAAGTTCAGTTTTTTGATATTGGAAATATTGTGCATGAGGCACTGGAACGCTATACAAAGACGCTTCTTGACCGGCATATCGGGTGGGCAGATGTTAGTGAAGAGCAGCAGCATATATTGGCAAATCAGTGTTTGAACCATACGGTGGAGGAATACAAAAACGGTTTATTGTACGATACGGAGAGGGATGCCAGTCTGGTAGAGCGATTGCGCCGTATTATGCTTCGGACTGTTTGGGCGATCACGGAGCAAATGAAACTGGGGAAGTTCGATACGGTAGACAGTGAGGTAAGCTTCCGGATGGACAAAGAAAAGCAGACGTATATTGGCCGCGTGGATCGTATTGATACGATGGAAACTGAGGAAAATATTTACGTTAAGATCGTGGATTACAAAACCGGCAAGAAGGATCTGTCACTGTCGGACCTTTATTATGGACTGCAATTACAGCTTATGGTGTATCTTCGGGCAGCAGTGGATAAACAGACACGTAGAAGTAAGAAAATGGTTATTCCAGCGGGTGTCCTATATTATCATATAGAAGATCCGTTTGTGACAAGCAGATTGGATTTCGAGGAGAAGAGAACGTATCTGCTGAATGAACTGCTCATGCGAGGATTGGTAAATGAGGAAGATCCGGTTCTGCCATCATTAGATGCGACGTTGGCCGGAGAAGAGGGGGCATTAGCGGCTTCTGCAAAATCCTTGGTCGTACCGGTCGGAACAAAAAAAGATGGAATGCTTAAGAAAAATGCGGCTACGATCACAACGGAAAATTTCAAGGAATTGATTGACTTTACAGAGCGTAAGCTGCAGGAGATCGGTGTACAGATCGGAGCAGGAGAGACGAGTATGCATCCGTACCAAAAGGCGGACAGTATGAAATCTTGTGCCTGTGATTATTGCAATTATCATGGAATCTGTGGATTTGATGCAAAACTTGCCGGCAATTCATATCGAAAAATATGGCCAAAGACAAACGATGATGTATTTTCGGAGATACGCAGAGAGAGTGATATTCCATCGGAGGATAGGAAAGGGAACGAAGTAAATGATGTTGTTCCATCGGAGGATAGGAAGGGAAACGAAGTAAATGATGTTGTTCCATCAGAGGATAGGAATGAGAACGAAGTAAATGATGTTGTTCCATCAGAGGATAGGAAAGGGAACGAGGCATCAGGAAAGGAGGAGACGCGATGAAACCACAATGGACTGCGGATCAACAGAAAGTAATTGATTTGCGAGATAGTAACATACTAGTTTCTGCAGCGGCGGGATCCGGTAAAACAGCCGTGTTGGTAGAACGAATTATTGGGCGGATCACAGATAGGCAGACGCCGGTTGACATTGACCGTCTTCTCGTAGTGACATTTACAAAAGCGGCTGCAGCAGAAATGCGTGGGCGAATCGGTGAGGCGTTACAGCAAAAATTAGAACAGACGCCGGATGACGATAATTTACAGCGGCAGATCGGATTGTTGCATAATGCGCAGATCACGACGATTGACAGCTTTTGCCAACATATCATACGCAATTATTTTCACGTCATCAATCTAGATCCAATGTTTCAAGTAGGGGACGAGACAGATCTAAAGATTATGAAAGAGGCTGTTCTTGGTGAGGTGTTGGAGCAGAAATATGCGGATGCACGCCAAAAGGAAAATCAGGTATTTTTGGATGCGATGCAGATGTTTGCCACAGGAAGAACAGACAAAGAAATTGAATCCATAGTATTGAAGTTATACGAATTAGCACAAAGTTATCCGTTTCCGGATGAGCAATTGGAGCAATGGAAGAATTCATATGCATTGCGTTCTGTAGAGGAAATGGAACAAACGGAGTGGATGGAAAAATATATTGCAGATGTGCAGATGATTGTTGCAGAATGTGAAAAGAAAGCATTTGCGGCATATCAGATCAGTGTAGACGGGGTTGGTTTGGAAGCATATACGCCTACGATCCAGACAGAATGGCAGCAGATCAAAGAGCTGCGGGAATGCAAGACATTGCAGGAACTTTGTGATGGGATCGGAAAGATATCATTTGGAAGATTGAGTGCGATTCGCGGCAATAAGCATGATAAGGAACTTCAGGAGCAAATAAAAGCACTTCGGGCAAGCTATAGGGATAAAGGTATTGAACAGTTACAAAAAGAAATGTTAGCGGAATCCCCGGAAGAAATGCTTGCCATGATGCAGCAAATGGATGCACCTGTCCGTGAATTGGTACAGCTGACAATCGATTTTGGAAAGGCATTTGCCGAGAAAAAGAGAGAAGACGGCATCATTGATTTTGCAGATATGGAACATTTTGCACTGCAGATCCTGGTGACGAGAGACGAGGATGGAAATAGCGTGCCGAGTGCAACGGCGAAAGAATTGCAGGAGTATTATGAAGAGATCATGACGGATGAGTATCAGGATAGCAATTATGTCCAGGAAATGATACTGACCAGCATCAGCCGTGGTCCGGAGCAAAGTCCGTACTTGTTTATGGTGGGTGATGTTAAGCAGAGCATTTATCAGTTCCGCTTAGCGAGACCGGATCTGTTTATGGAGAAATACCATGCTTATAATACGGAAGAAGGCGGAAATCGCCGGATCGATCTGCGTCAGAACTTTCGAAGCCGTGCGTCAGTATTGGAATCGGCCAATTATATTTTTGAGCGGATCATGCGTCAAGACTTTGGCGGCATCGCCTATGATGATGCGGCAAAATTGGTTCCGGGGGCAGTATTTGATCCATGCGAAGAGCGGACAGCGGATCAGACAGAAATAATTTTGCTTAATATGGATGCTCAGGAGGATAATGATTTTGGAAAGCGCGAATTGGAAGCGATGGCAATCGGACAGAAGATCCGCGACATGGTGCAGGGAGATCATCCGATGTATGTATCCGATAAAGGCGGGTATCGTCCGATAGAATACCGGGATATCGTCATATTGCTGCGCAGTATGAAAGGATGGACGGAAGAATTTCAAGAGACGTTGGCGGATATGGGTATTCCGGCGATGGCACCCAAAAAGACCGGATATTTTGCAACATTGGAAGTGCAGACAATGCTAAATTTGCTGCGGGTTATTGACAATCCGAGACAAGATATTCCGCTTGTGGCGGTGCTGCGATCACCAATCTATGGGCTGCAGGATGAGGAACTTGCCAAGATAGCAGCGGAGCGAAGTGGCCTGCAATACTTGGATAATATATGGGCGTATTGTGATCGGTATGAGGACGTATTGTCAGAAAAACTGTCCGATTTGTTGGACACATTGCAGGAGTATCGGCGTAAAGCGGAAACAGTTTCTGTGTATGAACTGCTTCGTGAAATTTATGAAGAGACAGGGTATTACGCTTTGATGTCGGCAATGCCGGGGGGCGAGCAAAGAAGTGCAAATCTCGATATTTTGCTGCAGCAGGCAATTGAATTTGCCGAAAATGGACATCGTGGAATATTTGGATTTTGCAGGTACATTGAAATGCTCAAAAAATCAGACATTGATTTTGGTGAAGCAACCGTCGGAACGGCGGCGAATGCAGTCCAGTTAGTTAGTATTCATAAGAGCAAGGGGCTTGAGTTTCCGGTAGTATTTGTTGCAGGTATGGGCAAACAATTTAATAAGCAGGATATGCGCAAGAAATTATTGCTGGACGTTGATTACGGAGTGGGTGCTAATTACGTGGATCTGGAGGAACGTCTGTACAAGCCTACAGTTATGAAACGTTTTATTGCAAGACAGATGTTAGAAAATTCTTTGAGTGAGGAAGTGCGCATTTTGTATGTTGCGCTGACAAGAGCCAAAGAGAAATTGATCCTTACAGGTACCGTGAAGGGGATTGAAAATAAATTGCAGAGCTGGGATCTTACGGGGGCATCGCTGCAGCATTCCGCATTGTTAGGTGCCGCGACGTATTTAGACTGGATCATGCCGGCACTGGCAGATAGACCGATCTTCGGACAGTGTATAAGTCAAGTGACAGATGGGAAAGGACAGGATCCATCGGATTTGCAGGAGAATGAAATGACGCAGGAAACGGAAGATCCGTCGGTGAAGGACCGCGTCTTATATGACAGCACAGATCAGGATCCGTTATTTCGACTGGAAGTGATCTGCGCAGATGCGCAGATTGCCGGAGAGATGGAACAGTTAGAGCATATATTACTGCGCAGAGAAGCGTTGAAACATCAGGATATCACGAAAGAGTATGATGCAGAACTTGCGGAACAGTTGCGCTGTCAGAGAGAATATCAATATCCGTATGCAAATGAGCAGAAATTACCGGTTAAAATTTCTGTGACCGAGTTAAAACGAAGAGCGATGGAGCAGCAGAAAATGGTGGTGCGTGCGGAAGTGCCAGAGGATGAAGTTACAGAAACGGTGCCAGGCACTGCAGATCGGCACGATATTCCACAGCCAAAATTCCGACAAACGGAAGAATCTATCGGCGCTGCTGAGCGGGGTACATTATATCATTTCGTGATGGAACATTTGCCGTATGAACAAATGGGAGATCACTTTACGGCAGAGATGATGCTTGCGCAGATGCAAAAAGCAGGTTTGCTGAGGGAGGAAGAAAAAAACTGTTTAAAACCGCAAAAGTTTGATCGTTTCATGCAGTCGGTACTTGGAAAACGAATGCAGCAGGCGGCAAAACGAGGGGCATTACGCCGTGAACAGCAGTTTATGTTAGAAATACCGGTTATGGAATTGTACCCGGAGCTGGAAAGTGAAGAGACCGTTCTCGTGCAGGGAATCATTGATGCTTGTTTTGAAGAAGATGGCGAATGGGTGTTGGTGGATTATAAGACGGATTATGTCCGCTATGGTATGGAACAAACATTGGTGGACAGATACCGGGTTCAGTTAGAACAATACGCACGTGCCCTGGAGCAGCTCACAGGAATGAAAGTACGGGAACAGATCATTTATTCGTTTGCACTCGATAAACATATTCCTGTCCCTGTTTGCGGACAAAAGAAATAGCGCCGACATGACGAAGTACATTTACAGCAGTGCGTGCATAACGTATCGCTAAATGGGATTCTTTGGCGTAATCTTTTGCAGTAAATTCTGTCGGAAGCGTATCCGGGATCATGCATTGGTAATCGCCGGTACTGCCGATATAAATTTCATCGACAAGTGCTGTAGGAATGCGGTCGTAGCGAGTCGATCCACGTTTGCGGTCCGTACTCCACCCGTTTAACAGTCGATACTCTTCGGCATCGATCAGGGGCAGACACAGGTGTAAATTAGGATGATTTAGAAACATTTTAATTTTGTATAATTCATAAAAAACGTCGTAACGGCTTCCGGTCTTGGGAGACTTACGGCGCTTTGTCACTTCACCGGTTTGCTCATCGATCCAGCAGATCCATTTGGTATGTATAATAGGATGAACGATCGTGACCGGATAATGGGATAGGAAGCAGTCCAGTTTACGGCGCATGGCATTTAGGCTGCGTGTCTGGATTTCAATGATTTCACCATCTCTTAAAATATCTGCGACATAATTTTCGACCGGAATTTCCTGATGGGCAGGATCTGTTTCATAGAAATTTTTTAAAACAGCGTGCACGGTCTTTTCGGATAATGTACCGATGCCTTTTTGCGGGCATTGCTGCCGCATTACTTTCTCGCAGGCAGCGTGAAATAATTGTTTGTCACAATCTGCTACACTCATCGTAAGTTCTCCAATTCCTTTTATCGATCATGCTATTAGTATAAAGACTGTGCGGAAAAAAGTCCAGCCGCGCCCAATAAAAAACCATACCAAGTATTGATTCCAAATATCGCTTTGCATAGAAGAAAGAAAATGGTAAATACTAACTTGACATAGAAAAGATGATAGCGATGAATGATCAATATGGAGGATAGCGATGCAGGGAAAGATCTTTGAAGGGGATTACAAGACGCGGTGCAAAAATATAGATTCGCTGCTGTGCGTTGGCGATACGTTTGATATGTTAAAAAGAGAGATCCGGTTAGGGGATCGCCATGCGGTATTTTACATGATCGATGGATTTTTGAAGGGGGAAGTGCTGGAAAAGATCATGGAATTTTTTTTGTCACTTGCACCGGAAGATGTTCCGGAAACCTATGAAGATTTTTTGAAAAAATGTACGCCGTATGGAGATATTGTGACGGTGACAACAGAACAGGATTTTTTGCATTATGTGCTGTCGGGTCTGACAGGCTTTGTCGTAGAGGGGTATGATGAAATACTGGTGATCGACCTAAGGGACTATCCGAGCCGAAGTGTGGAAGAGCCGGATAAGGATAAGGTGCTGCGAGGATCCAGAGATGGCTTTGTGGAGGCAATCATGCCGAATATTGCACTGATCCGGCGCCGTATTCGTGATGTGGATCTTAAGTTTGAAATTTACAGTATAGGAAGCAGTTCACGCACAGATATTTCCGTAGTATATATGAAAGACCGTGTGAATCAGAAAGCGTTATCTATTATACAAAAGCGGTTAAAAAAGATTTCTGTGGATTCCTTAACGATGAATCAGGAAAGTTTGGCAGAAGTGCTTATGCCACGCAATTGGTGGAATCCATACCCGAAGTTCAAATATACAGAGCGGCCGGATACGGCAGCAGCGTGCATATTGGAAGGAAGTATTACGGTTCTGGTAGATAACTCGCCTTCTGCCATGATCATACCGACTTCTCTGTTTGATATAATAGAAGATCCAAATGATTACTATTTCCCGCCGGTCACAGGAACGTATTTGCGAATGACACGTATAATGACAAGTATAATGGCATTATTTGTCACTCCTGTGTATCTGCTATTGCTTCGCTATCCGGATTATGTCCCGGACTGGCTCGGTTTTGTTATGATCCAAGATGAAATGAACGTCCCGCCGCTATTGCAATTGCTATTGTTAGAGCTGGCAATTGACGGACTAAGAATGGCAGCCGTCAACACGCCGAGTATGCTGACAACACCGCTCAGTGTTGTGGCAGGTATTGTGTTTGGAGATTATACCGTAAATTCGGGATGGTTTAACAGTGAGATCATGTTATATATGGCGTTTGTGGCAGTTGCCAATTATACGCAAAATAATATGGAATTGGGATATGCGATAAAGTTTCAGCGTATCATACTGTTGGTGTTGACCGGTGTGTTTGGAATATGGGGGTTTATTACGGGAATATTGTTAATGATCGTTGCTTTTTTTACCAATCGCACGATGGCGGGAAGAGGCTATTTGTATCCGCTGATCCCATGGGATGGACATCAGTTATTTAAGCGGGTTTTTCGTATTAGTCTGACACGCAATGAAAAGGTTTCCGCACAGGGACGCAATCGTTAATAAACATGCAGTGCGTCAGCTCATTTAATAATAATGTTTTCTGTATTTTGCTTGATTTTTTGGTGGATTGGATATACAATAGTTACGCCTAAAAGAGAGAGTAGGCCGTCAATAAAACAAAGGAGGCGTAATACAATGAAAAAGTTGCAAAGGGCGTTGTCGGTGTTTACAATGATGCTAACAGCGTGTTTAACACTGCCGTCCATGGCACAAGCAGCAGAAACGACAAAAAGTATAGGGGATAATTTATCGCTATTGTATTGCATTCCGTTCGCCGGAATCTTATTATGTATCGCGATCTGTCCACTTGTAGCTGGAGAATGGTGGGAAAAGAGAAAACCGATCGTTGTGGCTTTTTGGTCACTTGCATTCCTTATTCCATTTGCGATCGCGGTAGGTATGGGAACTGCTTGGGAAGAGCTTTTGGAAGCCATTATTGGTGACTATTTGACGTTTATTGTCCTATTATTTGGACTGTTCTGCGTGGCAGGAAATATATCGTTAGAGGGTGATCTGGTTGGCAAGCCGAAGTTAAATGTTTTGCTTTTGTTGATCAGTACATTATTGTCAAGCTGGATCGGTACGACCGGAGCAAGTATGTTGATGATCCGTCCGATGATCCGTGCGAACAAATGGCGTAGACGTAAAGTACAGGTTATGGTATTTTTCATTTTCTTAGTATCTAATATCGGAGGATGTTTGACACCGGTTGGCGATCCACCACTTCTGATGGGATTTATGAATGGTGTGGATTTCTTCTGGAGCTTGAATTTGCTGCCGGTAATGATCCTGAATGTAGTTTTGCTGCTTGCATTGTTTTATGTGATTGACAGCAGAGCATATAAGAAAGATCTTGCAGAAGGTGCAAAACAGCCGGAAGTTAGTGGTGAGCACAAGAAACTCCGCTTAAACGGTGCACATAATATTATCTTTTTGGTAATGATCATCGTGGCAGTTATATTAAGTGGTGTTCTTCCTAAGACGGTGCCATTCTTTAAGGGATCGATTCATTTTTATGGAGAAGTAGAATTAGGATTTGCATCGATTTTGGAGATGGTTATGATCTTGGCAGCAGCGTTTTTGTCATACAAGACTACGAAAAAAGAAGTGCGCGAGGCAAATCATTTTACATGGGATGCGATCCAAGAGGTTGCAACTTTGTTTATCGGAATATTTGTAACAATGATTCCGGCATTGCTTATTTTGAAAGCGAGAGGTGCTTCGCTGGGTGTAAATGAGCCATGGCAGTACTTCTGGATGACCGGACTCTTGTCCAGCTTTTTGGACAACACGCCAACCTATTTGGTGTTCTTTACAACGGCAGCGTCGTCGGGACTTGCCGGAGCAAGCATGATCTCAACGGCAATCGGACAGATACCGAAGATATTCCTGATGGCGATTTCCTGTGGTGCAGTATTCATGGGCGCCAATACGTATATTGGTAATGCGCCAAACTTTATGGTGCGCTCGATTGCTGAGGAAAATGATATTAAAATGCCTTCTTTCTTTGGATATATGGGATGGTCGATCAGTTGTCTGATCCCGGTATTTATTATCGATATGCTTGTTTTCTTTATCTTTTAATTGTAGAGTATTTGAGCAAAAAGGCCGGCACACTACTTTTTCAGTGTGCCGGCTTCTCTTTTGCGATATTGATTTGGGGTACACCCATATTTTTTAAGAAAGCTTTTCGAAAAATAACTTAAATGATTAAATCCACATGCAAGAGCAATCTCAGTAATGCTATAGGAAGTATTGCTGAGCAGATTACAGCTAATCTCCATACGGTAATCGTTGAGAAAAGAGACCGGTGATTGCTGCAAGTATGCCTGAAATATTTTACAGCATTTGCTTCGGCTGATATTGCCGGCGCTTGCAATATCATCTAATCCGATGTCCTCTGCATAGTGCTCGTGAATATAAGTTACCATTTGCTTTTGCAGGGAAATATCAGGATTCTTTTGCAAAGTAGCGGTTTGTAATTGACGGGTACTGCTCTGATAAATGCAGTGCCACAAACAGTGAAACAGTCCATTAAGCAGACAAAGCATGGAATCTTTCGGGTTGTTTCGGATGTCAAAGATCTGGTCCAACAAAGAAGCGACCTGCTGATAATTTGAATCCTCTTTATGATATAACCAATATGTAATGCCGGAGGCATGGATGATCGGATATACATTTTCCTGGTAAATATGTAAATTGGTTTTAAAAATATCAGGATGAATCAATTCTACACAAAATTTACAATCTTCGTCGTCATGTGCATATCCATAATGCAATTGCCCGGAATTAACAATGACGATATCTCCGGTTTGGAGCAAGATCTGTTCTCCATTAATTTCATAACACATGGATCCTTCATATATACGGATACATTCAATGTCGGGATGCCAGTGACACAGTGCCCGGCGTTCGGTAAATTGGGACAAAAGCCGTTCCTGTATGGCATAAGGAAGCTTGTCGGAATCATAGCGGATGATTTCGGAAGCATCCTGCATAATTTTAATATCTATCATAAGTATCTCCGTTTCTAGACTTTGCGGTTTGTTTTCCCTTAAAAGTCATTATATCAAATAAATACAATAATTACAACTTTTGTTACTTTTGTGTCAAAAAAATGAAAATAGAATACAAAAGTTATAAAAACCCCTCTAAAAATGCTAGAAATAGAGAAATATGCATACTATAATTATCATACAAACTATTTATAAGGAGGAGGAATTGTATCATGAAAAAGAGAGTAATGCGTTCTGTGTGTGCATTTACACTTCTTTTCGCACTGCTTATGACATCGAATGGGGTTTCGAATGTTGCATCTGCAGCGGCTAAGAAGAAAGCAAAGGCACCAAAGCTTTCCGTTAAGACAGTGAAGTTAACTGCAGGAAAGAAGAAGACAGTGAAACTGAAAAACAAACCGAAGAAGGCAACAGTGAAGTGGAGCAGCAAAAACAAAAAAATTGCAACAGTTAGTAAGAAAGGTAAGATTACCGCTAAGAAGGCAGGTAAAACAAAGGTGATCTGCAAAGTTACCTACAAAAAAGGTAAGAAGAAAGTTACAAAGAAACTTTCTGTTACGGTAAAGGTTACAGCGAAGAAGAAAACTACGAAAAAACCAACCGTAACCGTTACAGCAAAACCAACAGCAACTCCTTACAATAAGGAAGCTGATATGAAGAAGAGCAATGTTACAACCGAACATAAGTCCAAGAATGGTATCGATTCTACCGATAATGGATTAATGCGTAAGAACATTTCCAACTTGGATCTGATGAAACTTATGGGCTATGGCTGGAACTTGGGAAATCAGATGGAGCAGTCCAATTACTCAGGCAAGATGACAACAATCGAGCAGTGTGAGACAAGTGCCGGTAATCCGGAAGCAACACAGAAGACATTTGATGGCTTGAAGAGCTATGGTGTAAATACTGTTCGTATTCCGGTTGCTTGGTCGAATTTTATGTCTCAGGATGGAAAGTATACGATCAATGAAGAATTGTTTGATCGTGTTGAGACAATCGTAAATTATGCATTGAACGATGAAATGTATGTCATCATCAACATCCACTGGGATGGTGGATGGTGGGGAATGTTTGGCGCAGAGGAGTATGATGCCAAAGAAACACCAATTCGTGACGAGGCTTGGAAAAAATATATTTCTATTTGGACACAGATCTCTGAGCGGTTCAAAGAGTACTCTGATCATTTGATCTTTGAGGGTGCTAACGAAGAAATCAGTGGTCGTTTGAACGATAACTACAAAGATCCGAATACAGCACAGCAGAATCAAACCGGTAAGCTTGGTAAGAAAGACCCTGAGACCGAAAAGATAGATGCTACTGAGATTTATGAGATGGCAAATGCCATTAACCAGAAGTTCGTTGATATTGTACGTGCTTCCGGTGGTAACAATGCTTATAGACATTTGTTGATTCCTGGAACCGGTAACGAGTCATGTGTTATCGAGGGAAATGAGAGTGAGACTTACGTTCAGAACGGAACTATTGATGATCGATGGAAACTTCCAAATGACCCTGCTGAGAAAGCAACGGGCGTAAAGAAGATGAGTGTTTCTGTTCATTATTATGATCCGGTTGATTACGGTTTGTCTGCAACATCGACGGCTTCTTATGGATATCGCGATAAGTGGGGCGTTGATTACACAGATGCAAACGGTAAGACATATAAAGGTCAGGATGATTATGACTTTATGGATAACATGCTTGGTAAGTTGAAGAAATTCACAGACCAGGGTTACGGTATTATTTTAGGAGAGTGTGGCGTTGTTAAGGGATATAAAGATAATATTCCAGACTTCATGACCTATCTCTTTACACAGTCTAAGAAATTAGGCATGACACCGGTATGGTGGGATGAGGGGCACTATTATAATCGTGGTGATGGTTATTTTGCTTATGATGATGTAGGACAGGTATATGCAAAACTGACAGGATCTAAACCAAATATACCTGCGAGCGCTGAGCTTGTTTATACCGGTATTAAGACAGTGCCTGCAGAAAAGAACGAGAATCCGAAAGTTGTTGCTACATGGAATGGTGAATTCCTTCGTCATACGAACGGTGACACCGCTGAAATTTTGAAAAAGGAAAGACCAGACAGCTTCGATGCCAACAACAATGGTATTGGTGTTACTAAGTCTTTGATTGATGGATCCGGTAATGTAACGGATGGAGATGTTGCCAAGTCTAACTATGACAAAATATTTGGAAAATGGTGGGAGAAAACGGAATTCTGGACGCCAGATACACACTATGGCTGGACGAATAGCACGACCGGTGTTAATGGAGAAGCACCAGATAATCTGATTGCTGAAATCGACAGAGAGTACTGGAATGTTCATCTTAATTATGACTGGTCGAAGCTGGAAAAACCTTGTATTCGCGTGACAGCCGCGGATGATCCGATAAGTCAGAGCCTTGATCTTCAGATTGGTTATCTTTCTAGCTGGACAGAGGATGATCTGAATGAAGAGGTTCAGGGAAAATTGAAACTGGAGGAGTATATTGAAAAACAGACTTCCAAAGATCCGAACTTCACAATGACAGAGCAGGAGAAGCAGGATATGATTGCAAAAGAAGGTGCAAAACAGGTTAAGAAGAACAAGAAGAAGGGTGCAGTTGTTGGTAAGACAACAGGTGAGATCCGTTTCGATGTTGACTACGATCAGGGTGTTGGTTTGTTCTGGAAAGGCAAATCCATCACAATTGATAAGTCCAAATTGACCGGTGGTTATCCATGGCTCTGGGTTACTACAAATACGTATACCGGCGCATCTATCGTTAAGATTGAGATTTGCGATGCAGCATACAATGCTGACGGTACCAAATTTGTAGAATCCGATAATCAGTAAGTAACGAATCCGCATATTCGTTCCTTATAAATAAAAGATAAAAGAGAATGACTCGGCATTGCCTTCGCCGGGTCATTTTCTTTTTGCTTAATTCAAACTTCGCACATCAAAAATTGTCATGCTGTCACGTATTGCTTATTATGTTAGAATACTAAGTATTTTGCAGCCACAACATAGCGATTTCTGCCGGCAGAGAACTATAGTAATTGCCTTGCCGCAATTATCTTAGTTCACTGCCGGCAGAACAAGTCAGCTTGTTGGCTGCAAAATAGCTATTATTTTTCTGACATAATAAGCAATACGTGATCTGGCAGTAGCTTTTGATGTGCGAAGTTTGAGTTATTCAATAAGAAGGAAACTGCTGTTGTGTAGGAAAATGTTGTGGTGACAGCTAAATTGCGGTATCATAGAAAGCGTGGACATGAGCGACAAAGTTTTGAAGGCAGATGACAGGATATTATCTGAATGATGAGAGATAGCAGGATGTTATCTGAAAGCGGTGGATTTTGATCGCAAAATATGATTTTGGAGGCTAAACAATGATTTTTGATACACATGCACATTATACAGATGCGCGGTTTGATGAAGATAGAGAGGAACTATTGGCGGGGATGAAAGCGCGTGGTGTCGGTGAGATCGTAGAAGTAGGGGCAAGTATTCAGTCTACGAAGGATGCGGTCAATCTGGCAGAAAGTTACGACAATATTTATGCAGCGGTGGGCGTACACCCGGAGGACATCGAGAGACTGACACCGGAAGATATGCAATGGCTGGCAGACTTGACGCACAGGGATAAAGTGGTTGCCATTGGTGAAATCGGTCTTGACTATTATTACGATGAACCAGGGAGAGATTTGCAGAAAAAGTGGTTTGCACGCCAGCTTCAGGTGGCCGCAGAAACACAGATGCCGGTCATCATTCATAGCAGGGATGCTGCAAAGGATACATTAGACATTATGAATGAACATTGCGCTTGGCAAAATGGTGGGGTGATCCATTGCTTTTCCTACAGTCCCGAAATTGCCAAAATATATTTGGATAAGGGGTTTTATCTGGGAATTGGTGGCGTGGTCACCTTTAAGAATAGTAAGAAATTAAAGGAAGTCGTTGAAATGATGCCACTATCGCAAATGGTGTTAGAAACGGATTCGCCGTATTTGACACCGGTACCGCATCGTGGCAAACGAAATGATTCAGGATATTTGACACACGTTGTTGATGAGATTGCGGCATTGAAGTCGTGCGACCGCGAGGAAATTATCCGCATAACAAGGGAAAATGCGCATAAGTTGTATCGCATTGGTCAGTAAAACGGGAGACTGCACATTAGTAGAAGGCTGTACTGTATTGGTTAATAAAGCAGGGCACTGCATATCAATAGAAAGAAGAGGATATTGGGATGGCAACATTAGGAATACCACAAAATACAATAGACATATTAAAGAAATATGACTTTCATTTTCAGAAAAAGTTTGGACAAAACTTTTTGATCGACACGCATGTTTTGGAAAAGATCATTGACTCGGCCGGCGTGACAAAGGATGATTTTGTGTTGGAAATCGGTCCGGGAATTGGGACAATGACACAATATCTTTGCGAAAGAGCCAGAGAGGTTATGGCGGTGGAGATTGATGATAAATTAATCCCAATCTTAGCAGATACGCTGTCAGCGTATGACAATGTGACGGTTGTGAATGAGGACATTCTTAAATTGGACATTGATCAGATCGCTAGGGAGCATAACGCCGGAAAGCCGATTAAAGTAGTGGCAAATTTGCCATATTATATAACAACCCCGATCATTATGGGATTGTTTGAAAGTCATGTGCCGCTTGAGAGTGTGACTGTCATGGTGCAAAAAGAAGTAGCAGATCGTATGCAGGCAGGGCCGGGAACGAAAGACTATGGGGCATTGTCGCTCGCCGTACAATATTATTCAGAGGCGGAAATCGTAGCGAATGTTCCTCCGAATTGTTTTATGCCAAGACCCAATGTGGGGTCTGCCGTGATTCGTTTGACTTGCCATAAGGACTGCCCGGTGAAAGTAACGGATGAGAAGTGGATGTTTCGCATTATCCGTGCATCGTTTAATCAGCGCAGAAAGACATTGCAGAATGGATTGGGAAATGATGCATCACTTCCGGTGACAAAGGAGCAGGCCAAGACGGCAATCGAGAGTATGGGGTTATCAGCTACGATCCGTGGAGAAGCATTGTCGTTAGCGCAATTTGCGGAGCTTGCAAACCGCTTGAAGGAGGCCTGATGAGAGATGAAAGTGTGGGAACGTATAGAAAGCCTGCGTAAACGCATGCGCGAGGAAGACATTGATGTGTATTATATTCCGACCAATGATTTTCATGGTTCTGAATATGTCAGCGGATATTTTCAGACAAGAGAATATATTTCTGGTTTTACCGGATCTGCAGGTGTTGTGATCGTGACGTTAGAAGATGCCGGGTTATGGACCGATGGGCGATATTTTATTCAAGCAGAAAAACAGTTGCAGGACAGCGGCATCACATTATACCGCATGGGACTTGATGGCGTTCCGACGGTGAACACTTATCTCGACAATGTACTAAAAGATGGACAAGTGCTTGGCTGCGATGGCCGTATGGTGACAACCACATGGCTTATGGCAATGAAACGCAGATACAAGGTTAAAAGTAACGTTGATCTGGTAGGAGACATTTGGGAAGACCGCCCAGATCGTCCAAAACAGCCAATATGGGAATTGGCGATAAAGTATGCAGGGGTCAGCAGAGAAGAGAAGCTGTCTCGTTTGTGGGACTGGATGAAGCAAAAGAGTTTGGATTATTTTATTCTGACATCTTTGGATGATATTGCGTGGTTGTTTAATTTACGTGGAAATGATATTCCATGCTGTCCGGTATTTTTATCTTATGCGGTGTTTACGCAAGAGAGTGGCGTATTGTTCTGCGAGAAAAATTGTGCGAACGGGTCGATACAGACTGCCTTAATGAAGGCGGGAATTGAAACGAGACCGTATGAAGAGGTGGAACAATATATCCGCAAAATGGGACAGGGAAAGCGCGTAGCAATGGATATGCGTGTGGTCAATGCGCATTTGGCGGCACAGGTGCCGAACGAAAATACATTAGTCGATGTTGTGAATCCAACCGGAATGTGGAAGGCGGTCAAGAATGAAACGGAAGTGAATAATGAACGTATTGCACATTTGAAAGATGGTATTGCCATTACCAAGATGTTATATTGGCTACATCATACGGATAAAAAGAAGGAATCTGAAATCTCCGTTTCGGATAAATTGGAGGAGTTTCGAAGATTAGATGAAGATTATTTGGGACCTAGCTTTGACACAATATCCGGGTATGCAGAGCATGGTGCGATCGTGCATTATAGTGCGACACCGGAATCTAACCGTATATTAGAGGAAGAGAATTTCTTGCTGTTAGATATGGGTGGACATTATTATCAGGGAACAACAGACATTACACGAACGGTTATGTTGGGCAGAGAAGCAACCGAAGAGCAGAAAAAATACTATACGACAGTGCTTCGTGGTAATTTGGCGCTTGGTGCGGCAAAGTTTCGCAGCGGAATTACCGGAGTGAATCTGGATGTGCTGGCAAGACAGCCATTGTGGGAAATAGGATGTGACTTTTTGCATGGAACAGGACACGGCGTAGGATATCTGTTGAATGTGCATGAGGGACCAAATGCAATACGGTATGTGGCTTCTAAACAGCCGGGAGGCGATCCGGCGCTGGAACCGGGCATGATCACGTCCAATGAGCCGGGTGTTTATTTGGAAAATAAATTTGGTATTCGACTGGAGAATCTGATCCTATGCTGTGAAGCAGAGCATACGGATTTTGGTCGCTTTTTGGAATTTGAAACATTGACATTAGTGCCGTTTGATCGGAGAGCGATTGATGTAAAAGGGCTCAGTGACAAAGAACTTGGCCTGCTGAATGCATATCATCAACGGGTCTATGAAGAGATTGGCCCGCATTTAACACCGGAAGAAAGAGATTGGCTGCAGGAAGAATGTAGTCCAATTTTGTGATAAATTCTTAAGAATTATTAAGATTGCGTTGATATTGTTGACACGGTAACAGATCTATGGTGTACTAAAGATGTAACTAACGGAAGTTCTGTACAGAGTGAATTATTTTTTGTATCTAAAGTATCTATTTTTACATGTGAGAAGTGACATGGGTAAGGAGGAGCAAATGAAAAAGAAACGAG
>ERZ779892.319-NODE-319-length-55315-cov-6.511111_pt1 | contig 55315 bp, 83 predicted proteins | sample MGYA00511552_ERZ779892 | MGnify/ENA primary metagenome ERZ779892 (study PRJEB29588, sample SAMEA2154561) | human gut metagenome | biome: human gut; feature: human-associated habitat; material: faeces | place: Denmark | collected 2008/2010 ... | reverse complement strand
ATATTATTATATGCCTTTTATAAAAAAAAGTCAAGGGCTGTCATATAAAAATACTCACTCGTCATAAGTTTTTGTACATATCAGCACATAAAACAGCCCTGAAAACGTGCATTTTTTCACCTTACCTATGCCGTTATATATAATAAGCACTGAAAAGCATGAAAAATCAGAATAATACTAAAGCGTTAAAAAGAGGTTAAAATTTTTGGTATTCCTTGAAATCTCCATATTTGTGTAGTATAATGTAATCAATAAAATGCGACAGTTGTATAAAAATCGGGGAACAATTGTCACTCTCAGGGAAAGAGGATATATATGCAAAAGATATTTTATGTTTCAAGAAATGAGGACAAAGCCCATGATGGAAAAGCCCCGGATATGGACAGATTTCAGCGAGTTGAAAAGCTCAACAGTCTGATCGCGGCAGGCTGGGCTATAAAGGAAATGAAAAGCGAAAACAACAGCACATTCTTTGTGCTTGAGAAAGCAGACTAGACTTAAAATGGACGATATCGAGCCGTATCCTGTCAATAACACAGACACGTTGTTTTGTAGGGGACGGCGCCCTCGACGTCCCGCTCACTCACCAGGTCTTTCAACAAACTTATAGGACGGTAGCCCCACCGTCCTTTTTTTGTGCAGATAAATTTTGCGAAAACGTTTTATGGGTATTGCATTTCAGAGAGAAATATTGTATAATTAATGTAATCGTTTTAGCAGAAACAAATTATACTATACATATTATAAAGGAGTAAAAAATATGGCTTATGTAATCGGCGTAGACTGCGGCACAAGCGGCACTAAGACGGTGCTTTTTGACGAAAAGGGTACTGTTATTTCTTCTGTAACTATTGAATATCCTATGTATCAGCCTAAAAACGGCTATGCAGAGCAAGATCCTGCTGACTGGGCAAACGCAATGATAAACACTATCAAGGCTGTTATGACCAAAAGCGGCGTGAATAAAGAGGACGTTGCAGGTGTTGGTATCTCTGGACAGATGCACGGACTTGTTATGCTCGACAAGGACAACAACGTGCTTAGAAAGTCTATAATATGGTGCGATCAGAGAACTGCCGCAGAAGTTGAAGAAATGAACGAAAAGCTAGGCAGAGAAAAGCTCATCAAGATAACAGCAAACCCTGCCCTCACAGGCTGGACGGCTGCGAAAATCCTTTGGGTAAAGAACAACGAGCCTGATATATATGAAAAGTGCAGACACATTCTTCTGCCAAAGGACTATCTGAGATTTATCCTCACTGGCGAATATGCAACAGAGTTTTCCGACGCCAGCGGTATGCAGCTTCTTGACGTGCCAAACCGCTGCTGGTCAAAGGAAGTCTGCGACACACTTGGCATTGATATGTCAATGCTGGGCAAGGTGTACGAGTCATGCGAGGTAACAGGCAAGGTCACAAAGAAAATGGCTGAGCTTACAGGACTTAAAGAGGGTACTATAGTAGTAGGCGGAGCAGGCGACAATGCCGCTGCGGCTATCGGAACAGGCGTTGCAGAGGACGGTAAGGCGTTCACAACTATCGGAACATCAGGCGTTGTATTCGCACACACTTCTTCTATCTCTATCGACCCAAAGGGCAGAGTTCACACCTGCTGTGCAGCAGTACCGAACGCATGGCACGTTATGGGTGTTACACAAGGCGCAGGACTTTCGCTGAAATGGTTTAGGGATAATTTCTGCAATGCAGAGAAAGAAACAGCAAAGTGCATGGGCGTTGACGAATATTATCTCATGGATAAGGAAGCAGAGAAAGTGCCTGTTGGTGCAAACAGACTTCTCTATCTGCCATATCTCATGGGCGAAAGAACACCGCATCTTGACCCTGACGCAAGAGGAGTATTCTTCGGACTTTCCGCAATGCACACAAAGCGTGATATGCTGAGAGCAGTAATGGAGGGCGTATCATACTCCCTGAGAGATTGCGTTGAGGTATTCAGAGAAATGAATATCAACGTATCCGACATGATGGCATGTGGAGGCGGCGGAAGCTCACCGCTGTGGAGATCAATGCTCGCAGATCTTTACAACTGCCCTGTAAAAACAGCTTCATCGAAAGAAGGTCCAGCCCTTGGCGTAGCACTTCTTGCAGCAACAGGCGCAGGCATTTACTCATCAGTACCGGAAGCTTGTAAGGCAGTAGTAAAGACCGACAAGGTACAGCAGCCTGAAGCAGAGCGAGTACCTGAGTATGAGAAATACTACAAGCTTTACACAGAGATCTATCCTGCACTGAAAGCAGAATTTGCAAAGCTTGCGAAGATGTAATATAAAACCAAAAGCTCCGATCATTTCGGAGCTTTTTTGTGTTAGAATATTTTGACAACTAAAAAACGGCTCTCCACAATAGCGGAAAGCCGTTTTTACATATTGGTCGGAGTGACCGGATTTGAACCGACGACCTCTACCACCCCAAGCCCACGCACGAAGTGCGCAGGGCTTTTCTTATGCCCGAAGCATTAAATGTTGAGGGTGCAGGGCGCACAAAGCTGTGCTGTGCGCCCTGCCTGCCCCCTGCCTGAGTGGCGGTCGCCAAAGTTTTGAACGCAGTGAAAAACTTTGTGTGACATCGCCACGCGCCCACCTCTGGGGTGCAGGTCTGCACACTGTCGCAAGGCTGTGCGTTCCCTTTGTTCTGATTGTGTCATATCGGAGCTACAAACAAGCACCGCTTCTCAACTTTAATCCGTAGTGGTCAGCACTTTGTATTCTCGCCGATAGGCGACACTCATAAGTCTTGATAGTCATTCGGCTCTGTGTAGTCCTCTTGCTCCTGTCGGTCTACGTCATTGCTGTCATTTAGGTATTTCAGCTCGTCAAGTATGTCCTCTTGTTGGTCGGATATGTTTTGCAGTAGCTTGATTATGGTGTCTTGTCCTCTGTCCTGATGTGATTGTCTTATGGATATGTTGAAAACACAAATAATTAAAGCAATAACAATTACTAGCCAAATTATATTCAACCCAATGAATATAGCTGTTGTTGTTTCTGCATTTTGAAATAATTCCTCTAGCATGATTACTCCTCTTTATCCTTATTAATTTTTATCATTATCTGTCCTATTTTCACAAGCGTTTCATTTTGCTGTTTCAATAGTTCCGCTTGCTCCTTGTTTCTCTTTGAAAGATCATTAACAGTTTTGCAAAGGTCAAGAAATTTGCAGATTAAATAGACTATAAGTGCGAGTATTAACAGATTGATTATTAAACGTGTGGCAAGAATTAATTTTACTGTATCATCTAAAACACTAATTATACTATATACACTATTCAACTTTATCACTCCTTTATTTTTACAATAGCACTATTATTGTTCTGCTGTGTTATGTTGTATTTACTGTTGCTGTCGGCTTTATAGCCTATTCCCCTTTTGTCATTCGTCATTCCTGTTATATAATCAAGACTTACTTTATAATATCTAGCTAATACAATAATTAAATGCAAAGGTATTTCCCTTTTTCCTTTCTCGTACATACTGTATTGTTGCTGTGATATCTGTAATAGTTCCGCTATTTCTGATTGCTTATTTTCATTATCTTCTCTTAGGTCTTTCAATCTTTGATAAATATACACAGTTTTTCTCCTTTCTATTTGTTTATCTCTACAAATTATATCACACATTCAATCAAATGTATTGACATACATTCAAAAGTATGTATAATATAATTATGATACATACATACGAATGTATCATCAACGTAAGTGTCCCATGGAATTTTTTTAAATTAAATTTATTTGAGTGAAGCGAAAAGAAATTTAAGTTAAAAAAATAGGCAATGGAATTCATGAGCAAAGCGAATGAAGTCGCTTGCCGTTCCGCCCCAGCGCCAGCAGGGGCAAAAGGGACACGAAAAAGAAACACAAAGGAAAAGGCACGAGGAAAAGCCGAAAAACCTCAGAAAGGAAAAAACATGAAAACAACTATTGTAGGCTGGACAAAAAAGAAAGCATTTAACGGAGTAATAGAGGGCAAGCAGATAAACAGCCCTGAAAAGGTCGTCTTTCAGCTTCTGCAGGAAGTTGATAACCCCGACTGTCATGGAAAAATGGTCGATACGCTGAAAATTCCGACCGAAAATGCAATCAGACTTAATGGAAATTCGGAAGATTTCAATAAGTTGCTCGGCTGTGATGTTATGCTGAACTATCAGATTTTTAACGGACGTTCTCAGCTTGTTGATATCACCGTAATTAATGCAGACGGAACACTTCACCGCAACACAAAATAATTAGCGGTGAAACCGCTGTTATAAAAATTTAATAAGAAAGGAGTTTTGCTAATAATGGAAGCTGTAACAACAATGCTTAGTAATGCCGTTACTGTTTTTGGTTCTTGTTGGGATGCTATGACAAGCAACGTACCTATTGCAATTCTTGTAGGTCTGTCTCTTCTCGGCTCAGGTGCAGGACTTTTCGCAAAGTTCAGACACGCTGTATAAGCAAAACCATTTACATAAGCGGAGTAATTCAAATTGCTCCGCTTAATTTTTTTGAAAGGAAGTTGATAAATTGAGAAAAAAGATTAAGCAAGTGTTGTGTATGATCTCTGCACTTGTTGTGATGATATGTTGTGCCGTTCCTGCGTTTGCTGATGATACAGTAACTAAAAACGACCTGTCAAGCGTTAAATGGAATATTGTTAGTAAATCTTCTGACATTCCGCATTTTACTGATGTTTATAACAATTTTTCTTCAACTATCTCTAAAACTGATAATTATATTGCTGTTTATGGTAAAAAATCTGACGGCACATCAGAAACTAATATTCTTTATTTTGACCCTACCGCTATTGCATATTATAGCTTTACAAATAATCAATTTTTGTTTGGTTCAAATTATGAGTATGATTCACAACGTCTTTTATTCAAATTCGATTCTTCTGATAATAAAACTGAATCTGTTGGTTATGGCGGTTGGAATGTTACTAAACCTAGTGGTTTTACAAAATCTGAATGTAAAGGTTTATTAAATCTTAATGACTATGTTCAATCAACTGTTAAAGTATATTTCCATACAAAAGTATATGATTTTGACAATTTAGAAAACGAGTTAGAACCCCCTGACCCTAACGCTGTTCCTGCTCCGTTTACTGTTACATATAGTCCAGACTTGAAACTTAATCTTAAACGTAAAACTTCTGATTATGAAACAAAGTCTATAGATGTTACTTTGACACTTAATCAAGATTATCTTGATTGGTATATACGCCGTTATGCTGAAATGTTAGGTGATAAAGAAGTAGGTACTTATGATAGTGCTAGTATAAAAATGATACTTGATTCTATTCTAAATACTCTTGATGTTGCAAAAGATTTTGATTTAACTGGTTGTGGTAAGTCAAAGTGTATTTACTTTATTTCGTTGTCTGATTCCTCTAAACCTCTTAGAACTGTTACACAAAACAGTGTTTATACATATCTATCTCAACAACGTTATAGTATCATTGATAGAGATAATGGAGATATAGACGGCTCAACTAGTACAGCTGTTTATGCTAATGGTTTGTATCCGTACTTTACTGTAGACTTCAATGAATATTTTAAGCATACAATGCAATCTGATATAGCTTCTGAAAATTGTTCTTATAAAAAATATCAGGCTGTTATAAAGAATTTGCCTACTTATCAGCTTTCTATACCTCTTGAAAATATAGATGCAGAAAAGTTTGAAGTTATATCCGTTCTTAATTCTATCCTTACTTGTGAAACTTTATTCCCTACGGAAAGCGGTCAATCTGTTTTTAATGGTAGCTTTAAATCAGCTTATAGTGTTGATAGAGGTCCTAATGGTGTTAACTTTAATAATATTGATTATATTAATGTTGATAAATGGGACACTGATGATACTGGTTATCTTGATTATTTTTCAAAATCTGATTGTTATTCTGTTTATACTGCTCAATTTAGTTTTGATAGTTATCCGAAATATGTTCCGCTTAAAGACGGCAAGGGCAATGATATTGATATGATTAAAACAAATCCGTTTGATTTTTCAAAAAGTCCTGTTGCTCCTGGTACTTATCAATCAGTAAATAAAGACGGTACTTTATCAGAAGAACGCACACTTGAAGAACAGAAGAAGCATGATAAAGATAATACTTTTTCTAAAAATTTTGCTAGTGTTGATTATACTGATTTTTCATCTATTTTTTCAACCTCTAGCTCATATTTTGAGTTTTTAACTGCTTCAATCCGTATTCTTCCTGATTGGTTTATTGCTACTTTTACAGCATGGTTTGTTACATTTCTCACACTTGCACTTATTAAGTATGTCATTCAATAAGGGGGTATATTATGCGTGTAGTTGCTATTCTTGTATCTGCTATATTGTTTTATCTTATCCCTGACGCTGTTCTTGAAACGATTTTTTCAACTGGCTTCACTGCCTGCCGTAACATTTCTCAGTATATTTTTAATGCTGTTTCTAACCTAATTAAATAAGGTGGTGTGTATGGATATTATTTATGCTTTCAAAGCTATCTTTTATAATTTAACTCTCTGTATGTCTTATACTTTTGATTTTGGCTCTTATACTTTTTCTCTTGGTTCTGTTATTGTCGGCAGTATGATTTTATCCTGTTCATCTGCTTTCATTATATATCTTTTAAAACGATAGGAGTAATTATAATGGTTAATATAATATGTTTTGTTCTTGCCGTATTGATGATTTTTTCTCTTGTATGGCTCGTTAGGAGGTAGAAAAATGCTTAACTTGGTTTTGTTTATACTCGTTGTCTGCTTTTTGGTTTGTACTATAAGTGGTGTTATAGGTTTCTTCACTGACCTTAGAAACTTTAAAGCTGAACATGAGTTCAGCGGAAACAGAAAACAGCTTATTGAGTTTTTGATGTTCGGTGAAGATGTTGAAATAAAAGCCGTTCCTGCGGTTGAATCTGATGATTGTGAGGTGAACGATAATGAAAGTACACATAGTGTTTGATGAAAATAACCCATTTTTTCAGCTTTTAAAGTCAATGGGCTGTGATCTCTCGCAAGAAGTCATGAATAGATATGACGCTTTGCTTCTCGGCATGGCTTTTATATTCGCTGTGGTTATGCTCTGTATCTTCTGCAAGTTTTTCTATAATGTGATGATACGCATGACACGTTGTGCAAGTGCTGTGTGAGGTGTTACATGAATAGAAAACTATTTCATATAATTAACTTTTTGTGTTGTATGCTTGATACTTATTTTTTCATTGCTCCCTTTATAGTTTTTTATGTAATTACTTCTAATAGTATTATTTCATATCCCTTTACTACTCCTAAACAAACTGCTTTATTTGGCTTTGTTTTGTTTATTCTTTTGGAGATTATTATACATCATTTTATTTTTTCTGTTTTTCATCTTGTTGATTATTTTAGAAAGGATTAATGTTATGATACTATTTGATTACATAAAACAAATACCGCCCTTTATCACCTATGAGGTGTATGACCACCTTTTCGGTGCATATTTCAATAATTCCGCTATTTTTCAAGGTTGGGGCATACACCTCTATACCGGTAAATTCGGCACCGGTAAAACGTCAACCCTTGCTCAGATAGCATATAACTATTGTGTGCGTTATCCTCAGTTGTCTATACTTACAAATATCAATCTTCAAAACTTCCCTGAGTGGACGAATATATACAAGCTTAATTCCGCACAAGATATCCTGCACGCTCCTAAAAACTGTATCGTTGTGATTGATGAGATAGGTACTATCTTCAATTCACGAGATTTTTCAGGTGGTAAAAGAGCCGTTCCAAAACCGCTTTTTCAACACCTTTGTCAATGTAGAAAGCGCAAAATGATGATACTTGCTACAGTTCAACGCTTCAATCTGCTTGATAAGCAGATACGAGATATAACGGCTACAGTGTCAACGTGCCGTGCTACATTTCGTCACCCTTATACACGTCTTATCAAGGTCAAAACCTATGATATAGACGAGTATGAAGCGTATACTGAGAATAAGTCATATATGCCGAAAAAGCTTTACAGCCGTTTGTATTTGCAGACTAATCAGAGCCGACAGCTATATGATACTTCTCAGCTTGTAGATAATATGCTTGATAAGGAGTATATTACTGATACGGAAATACTTGCCAATCGTGGACTAGATGTCACAAGTGACATAATGCACGATAGAAAGACAAGCAGAAGCCTGCGAAAAAGGCGTGGCGTATAGCCACGAGCGACCGCAGGGGCGAGCGCTTGCGCCGCCCTGCGGTGCGTGTGGCTATTACTTGATATTAGCCACAAAAAGTACTCATTTTTAAAAATGAGGTGTTAAAAATGCCCTTAAAAACGTCCTCTAAAGAGGTCAAGTGCAATACAAAGATAAAGGAATATCGTGACGGCAGTTACACTATAACACGTTCTGACCGACACATTTTTAAAGACCCTGCATTTGAGTATCACTGCAAGCATGAACATAGTATTGACGAACTTTCAAGACAAGAGCAACTAAAAACGGCTCGTGAAAATTACATATGTTATTTTGAGTATGAGGACGAAAACGGAAACATAACGCTTGATATGCTTGATACTCGCAAGTTTAAAGATAAGCAGTCACAAAGCGGTGAAGTTCGTTCCGATAGTGTTCAAAGAGCAAAGCAAAGTATCTTTGATATTGTTTATCAGAATGATTGGAAGTACTTTCTTACTATAACATTTAGCGGTAAAGATTTTGACCGCTCCGACCCTCGGGAAGTCTTTAAGCCCTTGAAACGTTGGTTTGATAATGCTGTTCAACGTAAAGGCTTGCGTTATGTCCTTGTTCCTGAGTATCACAAAAAAGGTGGTATACATTGCCACGCTCTTATAAACGATTGTGACTTTAAGTTTGTTGATAGTGGTACACGTCTTGTTAGGGGTCATGACAAGCCCCTTAAAATAGATACTATAAAGCGCCTGCATATATGTGATAAACTCGGCTGTGATATATCTGATTTGCCTGTAGTGTATAATGTTTCTGATTGGAAATATGGATTTTCAACTGCTATTCAGACTTACGGACAGATGTCTAATTTAGCATTTTACGTCACAAAATATATTACTAAAGACGTGAAAAAAATCTTCGGTAAATTCTTCTGGAGTAGCAAGAACATTGTTCGTAAAACTAAAGAGATCTATTGCAATTCAGATTTCAAAGATGATTTGCCGATAGTCTCCCCCCCTCGTGCTAATGTCTGTTATCAGTATGAAAGTAGTTTCACCTTTTCAAGTCAAGTCGAAAAGAACTGCAATGATATACTTCAATATCTTAAAGAGAATGGAAATGATGATGTCCTATGATTTTTAAAGAATGGTTTGAGATGTTCTATAACGCATATTGCGTTGATGTGATAGCCTATGATTGCTATAAGGACTATTACTATATAAATCAAAAACACTTCGGTTATATAGCCGATTTGGAGCTTACAGAGGTCAAGCCTATTGATATTCAGAATTGTCTTAAATCCACCCTATCTTACAGTAATGATCGTCAAAGACGTTCATATTTCTTACTTAAACGTGTATTCCGTGAAGCTATAGTTAATGGTTATTGTGACAAAAACCCTTGCGACTATGTTAAACCTCCAAAACGTATAAAAAAAGAAGCTGAATATTTCAGCCCCGATAATCTCGTACACCTTTTTGATGATGATAGTAGAGTTTGCAGAATGTTTCAGCTTGACTTGTGGACAGGTCTCCGCCGTGGTGAACTTCTCGCCCTTAGTTGGGATAACATTGACCTTGATAATAGATATCTTAAAGTCTGTCAGACACTCGTACATACTTCATGCGGTGATAGGATTGTACAGACCACAAAATCTCGCCGTGATAGGCTTATCCCCTTGCATAGTAATGCAATAGCTATTCTTCATCAGATACGCTCTCAGGACGTCTCAGACGGCTTTCTGTTCGTTTCACCTATAACGCATACAGTAATATCCCTTAGACGTTATAACAGGCTTTATAGAATGTTCTATGAGCAACAAAAAACAAAGTATCCTGATTTACAGTATCTCACCCCGCACAAGCTTAGACATAGCTATGCAACGTATCTTATTCAGTGTGGCGCAGATATCGAAACCCTCAGAGCATTGCTCGGACACGTTGATATAACAACTACCCAGCGTTATGTACATAGCAATTTCAACCAAATGTGCAAAGCTGTTAATAATCTCAAATTTGAATAATAAAGGAGTTTTTAAAATGAAAAGTAAATTTTATACGGAGCAAAAACACAAAGAAACTATGAATTCCGTTGATATGCTCGAAGGTTGTATAAATCGTATGTGCGTTACTGATGATATTAATGAATTACGTCAACGTCTGATGAATTCAATGTGTATCTTGTCTGAATTGTATGTCATTAATCTTGAAAAGCTTAAAGAGCGTTTTTCTCAGAATGATTTCTGAATGTGCAAAGCTGTGAATAATCTCAAATTTGAATAATAAAGGAGTTTTTAAAATGAAAGAGTTTAATTTTTGGTGTAAAGAAAATACCGATCATGGCGAATGTGCCGATAAGGTATGCGATTATGATAACTGTTGCTGTTATGCCCACTGTGAGGAATGTATATTTTATCTTACAGATTCTCCTGCTTGTGAGAATTGCTCTGTACCTTGTTATGATGATTAATACTTACCTGTGTATGTTTTTTGCTTCTTTTTTTCGTTCAAAAGCATTCGGGTGGTAAAGTCGAACTCGCTGTGGGCAGAACTTTTGAACGAATGGGCTACATGTTCGACATCTGAGTAACTATGCACAAGTCTTGCTGTCTGCTCCTGCCGTTCGCTATATGCAAAAGCAGGAAGAAGATTAATCTTCTTCCTGCATATCCTTTTCGAGTAGTTCAATTATAAGGGCGTTCAGGCTCTTTCCCTTGCGTTCTGCATGGGCTTTGTAGACTTCACGCTTGCCTTTTGGCACTCGTACCTTGATTTCGTCAAGCTTTGCGTGATACTTGGCTACTGCTTTTTTCTCTGCTTCTGTTAACATTTTTATCACCTCTGAATTATTATACATTATTCCGTTGTATGTGTCACCATATAAAATAAACAAATATGCTCCCATATATTTGTTTAAAATGTCAATTGAAATGTGTGCCCATATATGATATAATATATATAGTGAAAGAGATAAAGGTAACTTTCACAGCGGAGGAAATTGAAAGGAGTGAGGATAATGCAGAATATGCCGACAGCTACAGAACTTGCGATAAAGTATGCAAAGCGTGAACAGCTTAGAATTATAATAGACAAGGCTCTGAACATTCATGCTGATTGCGAATATGAAGATTTATCAAAGCTGATTAACGAACTCAAACAAATGCTTGAAGAAGCATAAAAAAATGTAGTCGGCAATCCGTCAAAATACACCGACTACATATTCACACACAAACTCGGATATCCTCCGCTTTGTAAATCCGAGTATAACACAAATTTTATTAAATGTCAAGTTTAAAGGATTTTTGAAAATGACTATTGAACATATGAAAAATATCGCAAAAGAAAAAATGAACAATGAAATCGCATTCCTTACTGAAAAGTTGACTTCAGGCTCTGAGGTTCGTGCTACTTTGTTTGCTTTTTTTCTTGTTGAACTTTTTTCTATTGATGAATATCGGTATTATCTTGAACTTATCCGCCAAGCTGAAAAATTTTAAGGAAAGCGTATAATACCGCAGAAAGGTTGATTAAAATGGAGAAATTTGAAACTATTGATAATTATTATATTCTTGCTTTTGCGTATCGTGTTTACGATGCAAAATGGGTAAAGGAAGGTCTTATTTTAGAGAATAACCCTTATGATGTCACTGCACAAGAAAATGAAGAAAAACTAAGTAGGATATGCTTTCAGCTTATGTATGCAATGAATTCATATTATGAAAAAGGTATGATTAATCTTACTGCTATATCCGAATATGATATTTATCAAGCCGCTTATAGTTATACCCTTGATTTACTCGAAAAAAATCAATCGAATTTAATTTGGTCGAAGTCTGCTCTTGAAAATTTTGCGTCTGAATTACATGAAAAAATTATTGCACTTGAAAATCTTTAGCACTATTCAACTAAAAACGACTCTCCACAATAGCGGAAAGCCGTTTTTACATATTGGTCGGAGTGACCGGATTTGAACCGACGACCTCTACCACCCCAAGGTAGCGCGCTACCAATCTGCGCCACACCCCGACAACGTATATATTATACCCGATTTGGATACAATAGTCAAGAGTTTTCAGTCAAAATAAAAAAATTGCAAAAAAGGTATTGACATTCACTTTCATTTGTGATATAATAAATAAGCACTCAGGAGAGAGCAGTAAAAAAACAGTAGAATATCGCGGGATGGAGCAGTTCGGTAGCTCGTCGGGCTCATAACCCGAAGGTCGTTGGTTCAAATCCAGCTCCCGCAACCAATAGTTCCCACGACCGAAGTTAATGTACTTTGTATGTTAATTTCGGTCGTGTTTTTTATATCTATACGAGAAATGAGCAGGCGTATAGCTTTATCATCTGGGCTGTCATGCAAAGCCTTGAGCCAAAGAGAAATCTGATCCGTAGTGTAGTCCTTTGGCATTTCCGTCTTCTTCAATGCCTCTATCTCAGAACGGAGCTGGTTCATCTTCGCACCGATATCCTCGATAACATCAGCTGGGAGGACACCACTTGACATGTTGGTCATCAAGGTGTCATACTGCTTCTGCTTCTCCGATATCTTAGATGCAACTATCTTCTTGAAATCAGCGGCTCTCTCAGGCTCTCCGCACTTGTACCTTCGCATAGCAGTAGCAATAGCCTTTTGATTTTCTTCGTTGAGCAGGGTGCGAAGATATGTCTTAGCGGCGTCATCAACGATATCCATAGATATCATAGGTGCACCACACTTCTTTGAACAACGATAGTAGTGATATACGTGTCCTTTCTTCGTTGATATGTGTGCGTGCATTTTCGCACCGCATGAGCAGTAGACTAACCCACTGCATAGATATGATGTCTTTGGTCCACTCTGTTTTCTGCTATCCATAATCTTCTGCACCTCGTTAAATGTTGCCTTGTCGATTATCATCGGCAAGGCATTTTCTATTCTTATAGCATTAGGCTTAGACCTGCGCTTGGATCTATCCTTTTCCTCGTCAACACAGTATATATATGTTCCTGTGTATTTCTCGTTTCGTAGTATCTCATATACTGCAGAATACTTCAAGGGCTTTCCACGCTTGCCCACAATGCCCACTGCCGCCATTTCTGCGATAATGTCCTTAGTTCCCTCGTGATTTTTCACCGCCGCAAAGATCTTGCGGACATATTCCGCCTCATAGGGGTTTATGACGTACTTCTGATTAACAATGTCATATCCGAACGGCGGATATCCGCCATTGTGAAGACCTTTCAGGGCTATTTCACGTTCTCCCTTTTTCGTTTCATTTGCAAGGTTATCTATATAGTATTCTGACATAGACCACATCAGTGCACGCATTATCTTGCTCTCCGGGCCGAAGCCGAAGTCCTGACCAACGGCTATCAGTGTAATGCCCATTTTCTGCAGGCGAGTGTCAAGATTAACGTGTTCGCCCAGTGATCTAGCCACACGATCGTATTTGTGAATAAGAATAGTATCGAAAGTACCCTTATTGCAATCTCTCAACATTTTTTGATACTGCGAACGGCTTGCCGTCATTGACCCCTTACCACTGATAGCCTCATCCGCATATACTGCTACGATATTATATCCCTTAGTGGCGGCGTACTGCCTGCACGCCCTGAGCTGGGCTTCAATGCTATCCTCAGACTGCTTGTCCGACGAGTATCTTGCATATATAACTGCATTGCTCATAGTGTTCTCCTTAAGACTTCAATAACTCTTTTTTCTTAATATCGTACTCTTCCTGCGTTATAGCTCCGCAATCGAGCAGGCTTTTGTATTCCTTTATCTGCTCAGGGATAGATATAACTTTTTCATCAGCAGGATTTGCATTCTGCTGTTTATTATACTGTTCAATTTCGCCCAGCATGGCCATGACCTGCTGGGCGTTTTTATATGCGGCACGATACGCCGCCGTATCCTTGGCAAGCCCCTTCACGTCGAAATGCACATATCTTACCTGAGTGTCAGGATCTATAACCACTTTAATTTTCAGCATATTTGCAAGCTGCTTAGAGCTGTTCTTAGCAGTGCTTGCGCCAACTATAGCACCCGCAGTTCCTGCAAGTATACCGCCGACAACCGCACGCTTGACACCGTTTCCGCCCATTGTTACAGTGTCATCGTCTTCAAGAAGCTCATAGCTCACAAGCTGGTTATACTTATAATCAGCACCACTGCCAAAAGAAAATCGGTGTGCTGCCTTATTTATTCTAAAATACTTATCAATCACATTATCCTTGTCATTATGTGAAGAAGCTTTCGGCACAGCTTTTTTCTGTGGCTCTGGAAGATCTCCATAAAGAACGTTACGCACGTCCTTTATGGTTATTTCTATCTTAGGCTTGTTGATGCCTGAACGTTTCAAGCAATCATCACATATATAACCATCTCTGATTCGCTTGTTTTTTGAAAATAAACCAAGATTACAATGGCATATATTACATTTATTCATATCGATACACACCTTTCTAAGGCTCTATAGTTCTTAGATGTCTCATTCGTAACAGCAGGCGTTGTTGAAGTTGATGATACGTCACTGACCGACTCTGAGCAACTTGTCATCATCAACAAGGTTGATATTACGGTGGCTAAGATAACAGTTTTCTTCATTTTTGCTGTTACTCCTTTATAAATTTATAAAAAAATGCATCTCCAAAAGTTGGGCTATTCTTTTTCCGAAATTCATATGGTATTAGATATATATAGGAGGTGCATGCTATATATATGAATACTAAAAATTTTAAAATCGAATTAAAAAAGGTTATGCACGAAAAGCACATTAATGGAAAACAACTTGCAGAGCTTGCCGAGATAAGTGAAGGAGAGATAAGTAAGATACTGACCGGCAAAGCCAACCCCACAATTGAAGTTATTGCACGTTTGGTTATTGTGCTAAAATGCGAGCTGCAAGATTTAGTAAAAATACTGAAATAAATTTATTATAGTAAATTTTGCTGAATTTATTGCCGAAATATGTTATAACCAGCATAAGGGGATTTAAACATATTTTTTCAAAAAATGAAAAAGAAAGGGGTGAGCAGCATGACCAACGCTGAGCGTAAGGAGCTGCAGGACAAGCTGGCAGAGATGATTTATTCTCTGCTTTTTGAAAGCAACAAGTCCGACGAATAGGGTACTGCCTACATACAGGCAGGCGAATAAGCACTTCACATTTTGTGGAGTGCTTATTTTTTTTACTTTGGCTTTTTACTGCCGTTTTCCCTTTTCCATGCTAAGAAACTAACATAGTCATAAAGATCTAAGAGTTCATCATCGGATAGTGTATTAAGAACACTTTGTATATTTTCCAAAACTCTTATCTTATTAGAAGAAAAAGCTTTAGTGCTTTGAGAAACGGCTTTCAACGTTTGCCCTGGTTTATAACCGAAAAGATAATTCGCATCACATTGAAGCGCCTTTGTTAAGATCATTATGGTCTCGTCATTCGGCTTGCTTTTATTGGTTTCAAAATTGCTTATCATTCTATTTCCGATACCAGTCAATTTTTCAAGATCGCCCTGAGTAAGGCCAAGTTCCTCACGGCGTTCTTTTATTTTGTCGCCTATCACTTTAGCACCTCCTTTAATTAATATTATATCACAAAATCCTAAAATATCAAGATTATTTTCTAATTTAATTTGATAATTCCAATAATTTTGGTACTATGCACAAAAACACATGGTATTTTTTGTTGCGATTTTTCCAATTAAATTAGAAAAAATCTATTGACATTCTAATTTTATTGGACTATAATATAGTTAATCCAATAAAATTGGAATTAAAAAAGGAGGAATGGTTATGAATAAGCCAACAATCGTTGCAGTTAATGTAAAGAAGTTGCTTAAGGCCAAGCAGATGTCACAGAAAGAATTTGCCACAGTAACAGGTTATGACTATAAGAAGCTCAACAATAAGCTCAATGGCTATGAGAGCATATATCCAGAAGATATCGTATTCTTCTATAGTGCACTTGGCTGTGATGTGAACAAGCTTTTTGAACCGGTCGAAGAAACTGCATAATAACGTTTTGTTGACTTCAACAAAATGATAAAAAGGGGTGATACCAATGCCAAAATCAACAGACCATGAGTTCAATGAGATAGTATATGACAGTGTTCTTCCTGAGATTGCAAGAGCTTTCTGCTCTTTAAAAAAAGAAGTCTCAGGAAATAAACTCGTGAATGAGCTATCTCCTGAGGAAAATGAGATTATAAAAATCAAAAGCAAAATGTTGAACAAAGTCATAACAGACTTTATTCAGAAACAGCTATGATCAAGGCGTGAACTGATTCACAACATATATTTCAGCAAGTTTCTTGACCAATTCAAAAGTCATTGCTTTGGCTTTTGTCTTAACAGTGTTCCACAGCTTAGAATCTCGAATGCTGTCGAGATACTGATGACCCTCATACGTGATACTGCTGTAGACGATAGTCATAATCTTGCTGTCTGTCCCTACTGGTTTTGCTTCGATATACTTGGCTTCCCAGAGCTTCGTTGAGGCATACGCAATATCGGCTCGTGAGAAGTCTGGCATTTTCTCACAGACCTGCTTAAGATTTAAGCTTGGGTATGACAAGCTATCGTCCATGACTAGGTTTTCTTCAAGAGTTAGCAAAAGTTCACGAACACAATCATAGTTTAGTTTCATAGTTATCCCCCCTTTCTGATATATTTCAAATTTATTATATCATACAGGGTGGGAGCATTCAAGTTAAAAAAGGAGAATAAAAGTGACAAACCATAAGATAAAAGACTATCATAAGAACCGCCTTGCATTTGAGGTCATAGTCAAGAACTATGAACTGCTCTGTTCCCTGCTGATAGTGCTGAATAAGGAGTATCCTAAGACGTTCTATCCCAAGAAATGTCGCCAATGGATAGATGATTTTGCAGACAACTGCAAAATTGCCAACGAGTGGGACAAGGACGGTGTATATGCCTATAAAATGCAGCGGGCGTGCGAGAATAGCGGCATAGATCTGAACATGGTAGTAACGTTCGTTGAACGGAATTGCAAAGAGTTTAATCTCCAGAACAGGGCTATTCTGGCGGACAACATCAAGCTGGCGCTGGTGCAGACCGCCACAGAGTATGGCGTGGGCGGCAAGCGTATGAAAGCCATTCAGAACGCCATGTTGGAAACTTTCATTGACAATCCTAGGGAGCAGGTCAAGACGCTGGGTATAGATGATTACATCGAAGAATGCACAGTGGGTCAGGTCGATATCCGCAAGTTCAGAGTCAAAGACAAGGTCAGGACTACCCTGCAGGAGCAGAAAGAAGCCTTAGCAGGTTTGGAAGCGTTCCGGCGCTGGTCAGCTGAGAATGTAAAAAAAGAGGGGCAGTAAAGTGAAAGAAACGATTGATATTCCCGTAAGCGTTACATATCGCATAGAGGACGGCAAGATCATAGAAACCCGCCGCAAGGTCAAGAAGATACCGGCTGACGTTATCGCAAGCATTCTTTACCGCCATTTCAAGCAGAAAGAGAGGAATAAGAAGTGCTGCACATCATGAAGATAGACGCCATTATCGGCGAAAGAACAAACGCTGAGATAGAAAGAGCCATTGGTAAGGCTCAGCTTGTCGGTGACAAGCTATGGCATGGAGATCTGAGCAAAGAAGACCTCCTGAGCTACTACGTGGCGCAGACCATAGAGAAGCATTTGGTGGCTGATATCGAGAAGCGTATCAAAGAGTTGGAGGGTGATGGAGATGTACGCAAAGAGTGATACCCGCAGTTCACTGATATCGCAAGCCGTCATCAGAATAGCAACGGATATGGGGATTGAAAGCTATGTCCGAGAGATACGCCACGGCTATTCTATATGTGCCGGCGAATTCATCATCGTTGACATGGCGGACAATACCAGCGTTAAGATGATAATATCAGATTATGATGGTTATTATCAACAAATCAAAAGAAACATGAGAAAATGGAGGAAAAATTATGACAAGAAAAGACGTAGTCCTTGCAATCAGTGAAGATGTCAAGGCGGTTGATTACCTGGCAATGAGGGAGCAGAGAGACAAGCATAACAAGCTCGTTACCCGCCGAAAGCGAGAAGATCGCAGAGAGTGCTTCGCAATGGCCTTGCTGACTATCTTTTTTGCATTCATGATAATAGTAGTAATGCTCGGTCTTGGGCAGGTATGGGAGATGATTTACTGATGTATGATTTCAACAACACTGTCAAGCTTAACCGCACAGGTGGTGAATATGTCATCACTGTGGACGGAAAGCCGTTGGAAACGTCACTCAGCGCAAATCAGCGCCGTAATCCTCTTATAGCTGTCAGCAGATATGCGTCAGCAATAGGCGAATACCTCAGAGGGAACGTCAAGAAGTATCTTGCTGAGAACGAGCTGAACGTAGTTACTGGTTGTAATGTCTGCATGGAGTGTACAGACTGCAAGTTCTATCACCTCAACAACGCTGAAAGCAACTGCCGCATGGGTGACAGTGATGAGTAAGATAATATACGTCGATAATACTATTTATCGAAAAGAGTCTAAGCAGTTTCCTAACGTCAAGTATCGTTTCAACCTTGCCAATGTCGTGATACATAGTATGTATACCATGTATCTTAAGAGCCGTGGCATACCGAAGATCATAGGGCTTACGGACAAGCAGCGTTTTGATTTTGAAAAACGAATTCAATCTCTTATCGACAATGGGTCTATCGTAGTGACAGAAGTCGAAGCAGGAACGAAAGGAAAATGAAAAATGAGTACCATAGGAATAATGCTGTTATCCATAGCGACGCTTATCGTTGTGGATATCGTGATGTACATAGTACTTGGTGCCATTGAAAAGCACTGGAAAAAAAAGTTTAAGGAGGATAAAGATGACGAGAGATGAAATAATTCTTGCAGCAAAATGCTGTATAGCAGACAACTGTGGAGCTTGTCCGTTTATAAATAGAGGTAAATGCATTACTGATTTTATGAAGAATGTTCTTGAATGCATAAAAAGTGAGCCTGCACCTGCGGCAACAGGCACAAGCTCGGAGGTATCAAAAGATACCAATTCAACACACCTTGATGATAGCACACTGCTTGACATTTGTCAAGCATACGATACCGTAGACGAAGCCTGCGCAAATATGCTCACTATATACGAAGGAATGTCAGAATGTGAGCAGAGAGCCTTTGACATCGGTGAAATATATGGAAAGATATTTGGCACGAGAAGTAAGTTAGAAGGACTGATCGGAGCAAGCGGAAGAGAGGGAGAGTAAATGCCGATTATAACAGACGTTGACCTGCTATGCTATAATGCTGAACTTGCAGGCGCCAGAAAGCGGCTTGATTACAAATCGCCCCCGCCAAGGCATAACGCAGGCCCATGTATTTTCTATAATAGCATAAGACAAGAATGTATGGCGCTGGTCGAAAAGCCAACGCAAGAGACTTGCACACGCTGCAAGTTCTTCAAAACCAGAACGGAGGATTATAATGCAGATGAATTCAAATAATCAGAAACCAATATTTGATTGGAGAAAATTTAAGTATGAGAGCATAGCTGTTCACGTCAAGACTCAGGAAGAATACGATAACTTTATGAAAGAATGCAAGGCGCAGGGGTTTGCATGGTGCACTGGCAAAGAAGCTGATATGCCCAATCTTTGGCCAGACTGCGCATATGATATGTGCATAATATATGACAATAGTGGGCTTGTAAAAAAGGGACTGCATTATCAAAGACTTGGCTTCTGGAAGGACACGGGATATAGAATAGAAGAATTCGCAGATTTCTATTTTCCAAAAGATTACCAGCCGCTTAATTCAAACAGCAATCTTATCCCAGAAGAACAGATAGAATTCTTGGAAAAACCAACAACGCATACCTTGAAGCTGGAAGAATGCTTCTGTGAAGCAGTTGTCACAGGTAAAAAGTGTTTTGAAATTCGTAAAAATGACAGAGGCTTTCAGCCTGGAGACACGATTGAATTCCTTCCAGTAAATAACGGACATCCTGCTATTCATGTGATATCAAACCGCAGATATAGGATAACATATGTCCTAAGTGGTTGGGGGTTGAAGAATGGATATGTTGCATTCGGAATAGAGGAGGTAAAGAGATATGACTAGCTACAGAGAGCAGGCGTTGAAGAAACTCACAAACGAACGAGAGGGCGTTAAGCTTAGCGGTGGAGCATCGGCGAACACAGTGCTGAGCACTATCATTCAGCCTGTCATAGACGCACTTGAAAGCTTCGTCAAGCAGGACGAGGAGTTCGCACAGGCGGTCGCTCAGGGTGGCACACTTCAGAAGTGTTTTGAAGCCGTCTACAAAGCTATTAAGGATAGCAACTTCGCACTATCAGACTTCAAGACTTATGAGACCGCCGCAGGTTTCTTCTTCCCTGGCTGTAAGATACGTTATCACATGGATATAGACCTCTGCGGTAGTGTCAACAAGGAAGCGCCTGAGCAGAAACGCAAGTCGATCACAGTTTCTTTTGATGACCTTTTCTGAGAGGTGATTGAAAGTGTGGATAAACAATAACAAAGAGCAGTCGCTAGTATATAAGCCTATATTCACAGACTGTCTCACCCATGCCCAGAAAGAAGACGTTGAGGGCTTCCCTCCCCTCAACGTTGACGATTGTGCCGAGATCAATCGTCACTTTACGCCCTATATCTTCTACCGCAGGACTAGCCAAGGACGCTATACCTGTTTCTGTACGTCCTGCAATCACGAATTCAAAGTTAATAATACTGATTATGGCGATATATACCACGCTGATGATAATGTCGTCAAACATAACCACATGGGGACTTGCCCATGTTGCGGTGTGAAAGCCGAATATAAAGCGGCAGGATATAAGCAAGTTCAATTAAATGAAGTAGTTGATTTCGTAATATATAAAGCCGTTGAAGAAGTGGTATATATATATGCGGCGACGATTCATAAAGACTATAACGAATACGGAACGGAGGACTTCGACAGGAGTCCCAATCTTTGGGTCGATTTTCAAAAGCTTTACGTCCTGCGAAAAGGCAGTGCTGAGGTTTATCATTCGCATGCCTCATTTCGTCCAAACGGCTGGTGTTATATGATAGAGCCTATGAAGAGGAAAATGTGCAGTACATTCAATAACGGATTCGCTGATCACAGACAAGTATACCTATATAAGAATATAATTAAGGATACATTCTTAAAGTATTCAGGCTTTGATTGCTACTGCTGTCGCCACTACATAAGAGAGTATGACCAAGAACGTTACTATACCGCATATGCTATGTATCCGATACTTGAAATGGCAGTTAAAATGAACTGTGACACCATGGTGCAGGATCTGCTTTGGCGTAACAAGAAAAATTATAAGATATTGAACTGGAATGCAACATCGCCGAAAAAATTTTTTAAGCATTTAACGCTGAATGAAGTGAAAGCTTTTCTTGAAAATCACACGCCAGCAAGAGTTATAGAGGTGTATCAGGACTTCAAGCGCAAAGGTAAGAAGAAAGACATTTTCTACTGCCGAATGTACAGCTATATTACTGATTACTGTACCAGCATTGAAAAGGCAGGCGTTGATCCAGAGCAGGTGCTCGAATACCTCAAGCGCATCATGAAACACGCTTCAGAGGAAGATCGTTGCCAAGATGATCACGCTGAATTAAGTCGTCTTGTGCGACTGTATGATGACTATGCTAACATAGGGCTGAAAATCGGATATGATTTTTCATTAAAAAACATAGCATTTCCGAGAGACCTGAATGAAGCACATGATAACGCAGTTGAGAACTTCAACTTCATGGAAGAAGAACGCAAGAGAAAAGAAGCCGCCGAGCTTGAGGAAGCCTATAAGCCCAGATACAAGAAGCTTTGCAAGAAGTATAAGGGTTATAGCTATCCAGGTATTCAACTGGTCGTGCCAAAGAATGCCGAAAGCATTATCAAAGAGGGAAAGGACTTGCGAATATGCGTCGGCGGCTATGCTTCAAGACATTGCAACGGCGTCACGACAATTCTATTCATCAGAAAGCCGTCCGACCTTGGTAAGTCATGGTTTACGATTGAAATAGACAATGCTGACCATATCGTGCAATGCCACGGATTTAAGAATGAACAAGCCAAAGACCCCTTAACGGGCAAGAAGCTTGAAAAGCCTGAAATAATCAAGGCGTTTGAAGTCAACTTCCAAGAGTGGCTGAATAGTCAGAAGAAGCAGAATAAAAGGAGAAAAGCAAGCTAGGAGGAATTACAATGAATGAGATCAAACTAAGACCCGGTAAGGAGTTCGTATATAATGGTATACGTTTTATATGCCTCGACATTATCGACGGCAATTATTTAGCAATAGCGGCTGAGTGTTGGTGTGAAAAGCGTTTTAACGAGGAGTACAAGGACGGCTGCAACAACTGGGAGAAATCCACTCTCCGCCGCTTTCTTAACGAAGATGTGCTAGAGAAACATTTTAACACGGAGCATCTTATAAAGCAAACGTCTGACCTTGTCGCCGATAACGGTGATAAAGCTTACGGAACGTGTGAAGATTATATAACTCTGCTCACTTGCGACCAGTACCGCAAGTATAGAGATTATGTGCCGTTGTTTGAAGAATGTATGTGGACGCTCACTCCTTGGAGGTGCGACCCTGGCGACGCTAGCCTCGTGCGTAACGTCGACCCGACAGGAGCTATCTACAACTACGGTGCGGACTACAGTTTCGGGCTCGCTCCGGTTTGTCTATTTAATTCTAATAATCTCACATTGCGCCAACAGGCGCAGCTTATATCCGCTGAATAACTAACCAGAATAGGAGGAAACGCAATGGAAAACACAGAAATTACAGTATCTATGAAAACGGCTATGGCAGAACATCAGCACATATGTGAATGCTACAGAACAGCCGCAACGGCTATCGTAGAAATGGGCAGGTCACTAAAGAACATCAGAGATTACAAGCTCTACATAGCACTTGGCTATGAGTCTTTCAAGAACTATCTTGAAAGCAATGGCGATTACACGTTCAAAGAACGTCAGGCGTACACCTATATCAAGCTATATGAGGATAACAGCACAAAGTTCCTTGAAGAACACGCAAGTATAGGTGTCACCAAGCTTGAACTTCTCTCCAAGCTCCCTGAGTATGAGCGTGAGGAATTCGCTGACACACATGACCTCGGCGGTATGACCGTTGAGGAGGTGAAAAAGCTGATAAAAGAAAAGCAGGCGTTAGGAGAACAGTTGACATTCCTCGAAGAAGAAAGGAAGGAACAGACAGAAAGTGCCGAATCCCTCAGAGCTGAGCTTGAAGAACTGAGAGAAAAGCTTAAGCAGGCCGAGGACAAGCCTATCGAGGTAGTTAAGAGAGACCTCGACGAAGAAGAGATTGACAAGATAAGGCTGTCTATCCGTCAGGAACTTCACGCTGAGCATATGAAAGAGCTGAATTCGCTGAAGAAGTCAAGCCGTGAAGCCGTGAAGGCGGCAGAAGCTGAAAAAAATAATGCCCTTAAGAAAGCACAGACAGAGCGTGACAATGCAGTTAAGGAAGCCGTCGCTAAGTATGAAACCGCCCTCAGTAAAGCTAAGGCTGAGGCAGAAGAAGCGGACCATGCCAAGGCAGAGTTGGAAAAGAAATTGAAGTCAGGCAATGCAGACGAAGCAAGGGTTGCACTGAAGATCATCTTTGAAAACGTTCAGAAAGGGCTTACGGAATTCATTGAAAAAATCAATGATATTGAAGACCCACAGACCAAGGAAAAGTTCATTACTGTCACAAGCCAGTGGCTCAGACAGGCGGCTGATGACCTTGAGGGGTAATGTTTGGAAAGCGGGACATAGATGACAACAGAAATAATCAACAATCTGTTCGGCATAAAAGAAAGTTTTGAACTTCCGCAGGCACTTCTTGCGAAACTTCTTGACAAAGTTGAAAAAGACAAGCTATGTAAGGAATTTGTCAAGCAAGGTTTCAACGGCAATAACGATTGCCTGCGTGACTATTTTCAAGAGAATAACGCAAACCGCAATAATCTAAAGCAGGATTATACGCCCGATTGTCTGTGCAAGTTGATTTCTAATCTTGCGCCAAAGTCAGAAAAGATAATTGATATATGTGCAGGAACTGGCGCACTGTCGGTTGGTATGGATAGGGATAGCGTCTTTCAATGCGAAGAATTATCGCAAATGAGTATCCCTGTGCTACTTCTCAATCTTGCGTTGAGAAATAAGAATGCTGTGGTTCTGCAAAAAAACGTCCTACTCAACGAAGTGCAGAAAGTCTATAAGCTGAGCAAATCGGACGAGTTCAGCGACATAGAAGTTGTTGATACGTATGAGGAGAATGCAACGGACGTTGTCATATCAAACCCACCTTATTCACTGAAATGGGAGCCAAAGTCAGACCCACGCTTTGAAGGCTATGACCTTGCACCTGCTAAGGCTAGTGACTATGCGTTTGTACTTGACGGCTTGTCGAGGCTGTCGGACGTGGGCAAGGCATTCTATATTTTGCCTACAGGCGTTCTCTTTAGAGGTAATGCAGAGGGCAGGATCCGCAAGCAACTCATAGAAAATAATTTGATAGACGCAGTTATCTCATTGCCTGAAAATTTGTTTTTGAATACCTGCATACCTGTCAATGTTATCGTCTTCAGCAAGAACAAGCAAACGAGAGACATTTTGTTTATCAGTGCCGAAAAGCTTTTTGAAAAGCACGGCAAGCAGAACGTCATGACGGACGAGCACATTCAGAAAATAGCCGATGCATATCACAGCCGCAGTGTTGTTGAAAAATTCTCAAACGTGGCAAGCTATGAGGAAATTGCTAAGAATGACTACAATTTGAACATTCCACGCTATGTTGACACGTTTGAAAAGGAAGAACTTCCGTCTTTGAAAGACCTCTGCAAAGAGCTGATACAAAGCGAACTTGAAGTGCGTAAGGCAACGAATGACCTTATGGCAACGCTGAAAGACCTCTGCGGTGATGATGAATATAATCAGGTCAAGGACGATTTTTTGAAATTCTTCACTGAGCAAGACATTGTCGGTGAAACCATGGCAACATGGCTTGAAATGAAAAATCTTGAAAACCGCACGGACTACATTCTTTCCCATGCCAAGAAGGAACGCAAACCACTGCTTGACATTGTGACATTTGAACGTGTGAAAAAAGGCAAAGTGTACGAAGCTGGCACTGTCTATATTCAGCTATCCGCTACGGACGGAAAAGTAAGATATCTTTGCGAGAACTCAGAGCTGGAAACCAAGTACGGCGTATTTCAACCCAAAGACAAGAGCATGGGAACGAGATATCTTTTCTATATCTTGGAATATGAAATGGAAGCGTTTTTGGCACGATATCAGAGCGGAATGAATATTAATCCTGAGATTTTCAAATTCATGCAAGTTACGTACTATCCCGAAGTGAAGTATCAGCAAGAAATAGCTATGACGCTTGACGGCATTCAGGCAAGGTATGATGAGGTTTATCAAGAAAAAGAGTCATGGCAATGTTTCAAGAAATATCATTTGGAGGGAATGTTCCCGTAACAAGAGCACAAAAGTTTGAGGAGGAATAAGCAATGATGAAAATAAAACCTGAATACATTTTTCCGCTGCTGCTTATCCTGTTGGACGTGGGAGCGGCTATCATATATGCTATACAAAAGGATTATAAGAAAGCCGTACTGAATGTGACAGTAACATTTTAGGAGGAATAACTATGTCAGTTGAAAATCCAATAGCTATAGCGCAGAAAATCTTGTCGGAAATAACCGCAGGCAGAGACAAAAATAGAAAGAGCTTGAAAAAAGCTCTTTCTACGCTCAAAGTTGGAGATCAGATTGCAACAGGCGAAGAAATATGGAGTGTTATTGGTATAGAAACAATTGAATCTAAATCTTTTAAAATTCCAAGAACATTGAAAGTTAAGTGTTCATCATCACAGCGGAGCAAATGCTTGATTTTCTACATACCAAAGGGTGGTGTTATGTAATGAAAAATTCAAACACACCAACAGAACACATAGAGCAGGCATTGCTTTTCAAGTGGGCAACGTTCAGCTCAGGCAAGTATCCAGAACTAGAGTATATGTTCGCTATACCGAACGGCGGCTATCGCCACTATAGAACTGCCGCAGATCTTAAGTCTGAGGGCGTAAAGTCAGGTGTGCCTGACATAATGCTTCCGGTGGCACGTGGCGGTTACTACGGCCTTTTTATAGAAATGAAACGCACATCAGGTGGACGAGTATCGGAATCTCAACAGAAGTTTCTGAAAACGCTTAATGACAACGGCTATCTTGCGGTTGTCTGCAAAGGATTTGAGCAGGCGCAGGAAGCAATCTTGAAGTACCTTAATAAAGGAGTGAGAAAATGAAAATATCTAAGCTGAAAAAAATATGCAGTAAAGCGGCTAAGACCATATCCTACTTCTATAATGAAAATGATAATTCATTATGGATCGGCTCAGGCAGTGCAATATATCCGCTTTACGGCATGCCGAACATGAATACCAGTGAGCAGTTACTCACGCTTTTTGACATTAATGAAAGTGACCGTGAGAATTGGAGATGTAAGCAGCTGCCGCCTGCTATTGAGAGCAGCATTGTTATGAACATCGCTTCATGCACAACAGGCAAGATGATAGATCGTCGTTCAACATTCGTTGCCATGCTAAGCGAATATCAGATATTCTCAGGCACAGAAAAAGTGCATATATGCCCGAAAGCATTCCTTGAAGTAATAGATGATTATGAAATTCTTACATACTATTCCATTGATGATATGATAATCGTCAAAGCAGGCTTGCTCACGCTCGGTGTATTGTGTGAAACCCATGGCGTTGTAACACAAGAACTTCTTAATGACATTAATTCCATGCACGATATGTTACAAGAAGTATTCAACAGGGAGTGCGAAGAAAAAGACAAGAGCAGAAATTATGAGCAATTGGCAATGACAGAGTGAAGCCCTATATATTATATATAGTATAGAACAAGTGTTCAGCCCGTGTATAAGCACGGGTATGAGGGCTTGTAATGGGTCTTAATAACTCGGACAGTGGGAGGAAATGACAATGAGCCTTATGAGATACAGAGAGCAAAAGTATATTTATGGAAACTACATGGAAGTGAATATGTATCCTGTCTATACCTGCCCACGTTCTTCTAGTCGAAAGAAGAAAAGAAAGCCGACAAGCAAGGTGCAGGAGAGATTGAATCAGATCAATGCTGAAAGAGCTCTGGCAAGACTTATCCCTGCAAACTTCACCGACAAAGACTATAAGTTCGAGCTGACCTATGCACCGCAGAATAATCCTGCTGACCTTGAGCGTGCCAAGAAAGACTTTGCTAATTTTGTCAAGCGTGTGAATAGAGCAAGAGTCAAGAGAGGCTTGCCGAGAATGAAATATATTTATTCCATTGAGCAAGGCTCTAAGTCTGGACGTATTCACTTTCACGTTATCATGACTGGTGGTCTGACTATCAACGAGATAGCATCCATATGGGGCAAGGGCTATGTTGACAAGGTCCTGCCATTGATGTTTGACCAGACAGGCTGTGCAGGAATTGCAAAATATTTCTGCAAGCAGAAGATTTCAGAACATAACAACGGCAAGCACGCCAAGCGTTATGTTGCGTCAACTAACTGCATTAAACCGCAACCGCAGAATAACGATTATCGTTTAACGAAACGTGCGGTGCAGAGCATGGCATATAACTGTGATAACTCGGCGCTGTTCGAGAATATGTATCAAGATTATTACTATGCTGATTGCCGTCCATTCTGGAACGAGAATAACGGCACGTTCTACATATCGCTATTCATGTACCGCCGAACGGCGAAGCTGAACATATAGGGGGTGAGATGATGAGTCTTAAGGGAGCTGAGCTCAGCGTGATATGTGATGATTGCCATAAGGCATTCATAGTCTGCGTTCGCAAAAAGAGATTTCAAAGCATAGAGGGGGACGTATGGTGCTATAACTGTCCTCACTGTGGTAAGTTATACGTTGCATATATCGACGATAGCCTGACACGTCATGCCCATGCGCTTCAAAAAAACGGTGTTGTGTTGAAAGATATCCTGACGAAAATATCGAGAGAATTATCGGCAAGGCAGGGAAAGGAGAACGATTAATGGACTCATACAGGCAGGGATATATCAAAGCATTAATCGACGTGAAGAACTATGTCGATAGCCATTCGTGCGTGATGAAGCAATGGAAGATTTATAATTCAAAGAAATTATCTATGCTTCTGCAAGCATTCATTGACAATGCTGATGAAATGATTGCAATGGGTGATATGATAGAGTTGACATTGACGTTTGATCAGAAAAGCATTAAGAAGTCCAAGGAGAATTATCATGACTAAGAAGCGATTGCTGTCATATCGACAGCTTAAGGCTGAGCTGAAGTGGGTAAGCACAGATAGTGACGATTATCGCAGACTCAAAGCAGAGATAGCAGAGATTGAAGCATATGTGTCTAGCATTGATGATGCATTCATCAGGATTATTTTCCGCCTGCGCTATCTTGTCCCACGCAAGGACGGAGCTTGGCAGCCACCGTCATGGGCGTGGATAGCCAGGCAAGCCAATGCTTCAGAGGACTACTGCAAAGGCAGGCATTGCAAGTTTTGCAAAAAAAACACGTTGTAACACGCACGAACACACTCTGCATGCTATGATGATAATGCGGGGTTGTTGTTATAGTTTTTCCATAGTTTTATGCCGGTGCAAGGGCCACGTTGTATGACGTGGTCCTTGTGCTATATATGCGAGGTGATAACGTGTATAGTACGAGTCAGATCAGAGAGCTAATCAAGGACGGACGAGTTGACAAGTTCTACAACGACCGCTACTGGAGAAAGTTCAGTAAGAGCGTTATCGCAGAGCAGCACAATGAGTGTCAGATATGCAAGTGCAAAGGCAAGGTGACGAGAGCAAATATTCTTCATCACGTCAAGCATCTTAAGCAATTTCCGCAGCTTGCATACAGTCGGTATTACTATGACGATAATGGCGAACGGCATAGACAGCTGATAGCACTGTGTCATGACTGTCATGAAGCACAGCACCCAGAACGGCGCTGGCAAGAACGTGCAGATAAGTTCGTCAATGAGGAGCGGTGGTGAGCGCCTTGCGGCGATACCCCCCGGGGTCAAGGGTCGAAAAATTTTTTCGGCCTTGTACGACGGGAGGCACAAAAGACAAATCCGCCCTCGCACGCACGTGAGAGAATTTTTTCAAGAAAATCAAATGTAAGGAGTTGGCAAAAGTGAAAAAGCCTAGTCTATCAGAGATCGAAAATTCGTTGACAGAACAGCTTGTCCAGATGGGAGCTTCTGTCGATTTCTACAAGTCGCTTGTCGCAGATTATATGTTCTACGAGAAGCAGGAACGAAAAATGCAGGCTGATATTCGCAAGAGAGGACTGACCTATATGGCGGTTTCTGCGGTAGGGAAAGAGTATGAAAAAGACAATCCCTCCGTAAAGCAGGCGTATATGTACAATAAGCAGAAACTTCAAATTTTGAAAGACTTGGGTTTGTCAACTGACAAGGTCAAGAACCTTGACGATGACGAAGAGCTGTAAGGGGCAAGAAGCTCTTGACCTCACGTATCTCGCTGACTATATCAGCCTAGTCGAGGAGCATAAGTATCCGTATTGTGTTGAGCAGTATCAGCTTATTGACTACGTCAAGCGCATGTTCTTGTCAGAAGATATCTACATTGATGCTGAACAAGCTGATAAGTATTTCAGCTATGAAAAATATTTCCCTTTTGGCCTTTTTCCTTGGGAAAAATTCGTATTTGTACTTCACAACTGCACATATACCGCAAGCGGTTCCTTACGTTGGCCGGTGCTATTTTTGTATGTTGGGCGAGGAACAGGAAAAAACGGATACTTAGGATTTGAAGACTTTTGCTTGCTCACACCTACCAATGGCATCAAGCATTACAACATTGATATTTTTGCAACAACAGAAGATCAAGCAGAGACCACATTCAAAGACGTATATAACGTTCTGGAAGACAATCGTGACAAAATGCAGCGGTTCTTTTACTGGAACAAAGAAGTGATAATAAATCTAAAAACGAAGTCTGAATTGAAATTCCGAACATCAAGCCCGAGGTCAGCCGACGGCGCACGTCCGGGAAAGGTAGATCATGACGAGGTACACGCCTATGAGAATAGCAAGCTCATTGATGTTGCTGTCGGTGGTCTCGGAAAAGTACCAAGACCCCGCCGCACTATCATGAGTACTGACGGCTTCGTTCGAGAAGGACCTCTCGATAAAGAGAAAGCCAAAGGCATAAGAATTCTTAACGGCGAGATTGAAGACAATGGTATGCTTCCGTTCATAGCCCGGGTGGATAGTCCCGAAGAAGTCGAAATGCCTGAAATGTGGTATAAGGCAAACCCCTCACTGCAGTACCTTCCTGATCTTCTCCAAGAGATGAAGACGGAATTTCAAAACTATCTGGACGATAAGATAAGCAATATCAGTTTTGCAGTTAAACGCATGAACTGTTTGCCACAGCAGACTGAGGGCGGTATAACCGCATTTGATAATATCCTGGCAACTAATCAGGATATCACGCCGTATCTGCCGAAGCTTCAAGGCAGACAATGCACAGCAGGCTTTGACTATATGAAGACAGATGACTTCCTTTCAGCAGGCTTGCTCTTTGACGTAGACGGAACTGATGTGTGGCTAACACATACTTGGGTGTGCAAGGCTTCTGCAGATCTGTCAAGAATTAAGGCGCCACTGCAAGAGTGGGAGGCGGCGGGGCTACTGTCATTCGTTGACGGTCCAGAGATTCCGCCTGAGATACCCGTTATATGGGTGGCACAGAAAGCGGCGGAGCTTAACGCCAATGTCACAATGACTGGCATAGATAACTACCGCTATACGCTGCTTAGGAGGGCACTCAAAGAAAATCTCTACGCTTCTGATGAAAAAGGTTACGGAAATATCATGCTTGTTCGTCCGTCGAATGAAATGATGATAATGCCTGTAATCACAAGTCAGCTGGTGAATCATAAGCTTGCAGTTGGAGACAATCCCCTTTTCCGCTGGGCTATGAATAACACCAAGGTCTGCACTTCGTCCGCAGGCAATATGACGTATGGAAAAATAGAGCCTAAGTCCAGAAAGACAGACCCTTTCAAGGCATATGTTGCTGCGAAAGCAGCGCAGAATAAAATTGCTGAGCAAATATCAAGTATGCCTATGGATATGAATATTATGGACGTATTCACATACTAGCAAAAACAGAGAGGAGGTAACGCAATGGGGCTGAGATCACTGTTATCACGCATAATGAATGCTAAGAGTGATGAAGTGATAAGTGTCCGGTCGGTTGGGTATAATGACGAAACGAGAATTGCCGTTCAAGCATACGCAGTTCAAGTTGTTGTTGAAATCCTTGCGGCACTGGTTTCAAAGTGCGAGATAAAAACCTATCGTGACGGCAAGTCATTCCGTGGCGAAGAATGGTATTTGTTCAATATCAAACCTAATGTCAATCAGACCGCCGTGCAATTCAAGAACGAGCTTGTCCGCAAGACCCTCGTGCGTGGTGAAAGCCTTGTTGTCAGCGCTGGTCAGCAGATAATCTGTGCCGACTCTTGGAGTACGCAAGAGTATGCGCTATATCCTAACCGTTTCTCTCAGGTGGCACGAGGCGCATTTACGTTTCAAAAAACATTCGATATGGGAGATGTCCTATATCTCACATATTCCAATGGTGGCGTTAGACAGATACTTACGGAAATGTTAGAAGAACATAATCGTTTCTTGGAAACGGCTTCAAACGCCTATGTTAAGAGCGGTGGTCAAAAAGGCATTCTCGAAATATCACCAATGGCACAGGGGCAGAACGATTTTGAAAAGAAATTCGATACTCTTATGAATAATTATTTCAAAACCTATTTTGACGCTAAGAACGCCGTTCTTCCGCTATGGGGTGGCATTAAATATACACCTCAAACAGCAGGTGAAACCAAGAGAACAGTGTCAGAAGCAACCGACTACATTTCTATGCTAAATGACGCATTGGAAAAAGCGGCGATTGCTTTCAACGTTTCACCGGCTATCGTAAAGGGAAATGTCGAGAACATCAGTGAAGCGTTATCAATGACATTGACATCTGCCGTTGATCCTTTCGCCAAGATGTTATCAGACGAGATAACGGCAAAGCGTTATACCAAAGAGCAAGTCCTGCGTGGGTGCTATGCCAAAGTCTGTACCAATAACCTTAAGCACCTTGACGTGCTTGAAATGGCAAATGCAGTTGACAAGCTTATCGCAAGTGGCTTCTACTCAACGAATGAGTTGAGGGAGAAGACAGGTGAGGAAAGAATTCCAGAAGCCTGGGCCGATAAGCACACAAGAACTAAGAACTACGAGACAATCGAAGGAGGTGGAAACAGCAATGAATAGCATTTTTAATCATTTTGAATTCAAAATGGAAGCGGATAAGCCCAAAGAGCTTAACCTATATCTATATTCACAAGTCTGTGGAGGGCTTGCCATTGATTGGGAAAAGGGGAAAGTTGAGGAGAGCAAGACAGGCGCTAAGTATTTCGCCGCCAAGCTTGATGAGTACAAAGATTGTGAACATATCAACCTGTACATCAATTCTCTTGGAGGTCAGATCAAAGAGGGCGTTGCTATTGGAAATATCCTTAAGCGCCATAAAGCCAAAGTTACTTGCTATGTAGACGGCTGGGCATGCTCTATCGCAAGCGTTATCGCTATGGCAGCAGACGAGATCATCATGTATAGCAACAGTATGATGATGATACATCAGGCGTCCTGCTACTGTGAGGGCAATGCTGACGATATGAGAACGGCGGCGGCTGAGCTTGACAAGATGACCGATACCGCTATCACTACATATGCAGAGCGTTGCAACGGCAAGTGTAGCCGTGAGGAAATAAGCGATATGGTAAAGGTGGGTACTTGGCTGACAGCGGCAGAATGTCTTGAGAAAGGCTTCTGCGATAGCATATCAACCGCAGAGCAGCCCGTTGATATGGCTACAATGCTTAGTGATACAAAGCAGTACACTATGTCAAGCGCCCTCGACAGGGAGAATGTAGACAAGCTCATTGAGCTTTATAAGGAGTCCACCGCACAGCAGGCTTTGCCAGCAAAAAAAACCGAGGAAGAAAAAACAAATGCCGCTATGTCGGCTTTTGAAAAGTTCATGAAAATGGAGGTAAAAAAGAATGATTAATCTTGACGCAATCAAAGAGCAGAAAGCAGATATCCTTGCTTCACTGTCAGCCGCTATCAGAGATAGTGATGACAAGGGCATGGAAGCCGCCCTTGATAAGTATGGCAATCTAATTTCAGATGTCATAATGGAGCAGGTGGAGAGCACCGCTGAGTCTGTCGATAGCCAGATACTCAGCACCAGAGGTGTGAGAATGCTGACCAGTGAAGAAAGAGACTACTATAACGCCGTCATTGAGGCGGGCAAGTCCTCTGACCCCAAGATGGCATTGGCAAACGTTGATAAGACAATGCCAATCACTATAATCGAGTCAGTTCTTGGTGAGATCCCACAGCAGCACCCTCTGCTCAACTTCATCAATTTCCAGGATACCACAGGTATTACAAAGATGTTGGTCAATGATCAGGGCGTTCAGACCGCTAAGTGGGGAGATCTTAACACAGCTATCGACAAGGAACTCTCAGGTGCATTCAAGACCTTTGACGTTGCGCTGAAGAAGCTCACAGCATGGATTCCAGTGTCTAACGATATGCTTGACCTTGGTGCCTCATGGCTGGATAGATATGTCCGTGAGATACTGGCAGAAGCCCTTTGGGTCGGCATGGAAACCGGTGTCGTGTCAGGCGACGGTCTTAACTGCCCTATCGGAATGTGCAAGGACGTATCTAGTAGTGCATCAGTAGTCGGTGGCAAGTATCCTGACCAGAAGACAGTTGCACTCAATGAACTCTCCCCTGAAGCTATTGGTGCTATTGCCGCCCAGCTCACGAAGACCGAAGCGGGTAATAACCGTCCACTCGACAACCTCATCTTTGTGGTCAATCCAAAGACATATCTGACAAAGGTAATGCCTGCGACAACGAACTTCGTTCAGGGAAAATGGGTTAACGATGTTATGCCTATTCCATGCACTATTATCCAGTCATGCGCCGTTCCTGATGACAGAGCTATCTTCGGTCTTGGCAAGCGTTACTTCATGGGTCTTGGCATGGCTAAGGGCGGTAAGCTGGAGTTTGATGACTCATTCAAGTTCCTTGATGACGCAAGGACATATAAGATTAAGACATACGGCAACGGCAAGCCACTCGACAGCAATGCTTTCAGGTATCTGGATATCTCAAAGCTTAAGAGATTTATCCCGACAGTATACACTGTCACACCGTCAGAAACATAAGGAGTTGATATAAATGCAGCAGGCATTATTCGAGGAAGTTAAAAATCAGCTGAACATAACTTGGTCAGACGAAGCTACTGACAGAAAGATAAACAGCATTATAGCACGTGCTATAGGAGTACTTAACGGATATGCAGGTCAGGTGCTGGATATCAACGTTGACGAAAATATCAACGGCGACGCCCAGCTTCTGATCGACTGCTGCAGATATATATATAACGATTGCTTCGAGGACTTTGAAAAAAATTATCACTCTCAGCTCTTCGCTCTGAGAGCAAGATGTCAGATTGAGGAGATGTCAGGAGGAAGAGTATGATAAGCAAGCGGCAGACGTTCAATGACGGAATATGCACTATGGCAACTATCATCAATGCCAATAGCTTGAAAATCAAGCAAGCAGGCATAAGATATGACAATCGTACCGTCGGCTCAGAGCGTTTCTATAAAGCCGCTGAGTATCAGCACCGCTGTGATAAAGTGATAAGAATACCACTTATCGCCGAGCCGCAGGCGACTGACATTGTGATAATGAACGGCGACCAGTATAACGTCATTCAAGTTCAGATGATAAAGGACGCTAAGCCGCAGGCTTGGCAGTTATCAATAGAAAAGCGAAAAAAGAGGTTAGAAATCCATGTCAATGAGTCCTGATGAGATGGCTGAGGATTTACAGCACGCATTTCAGCAAGAAAGTCGCCGTGTTAATGAAGCCGCCAAGAGAGCCGTTAAGAAGACCGCAAAGGAAACCCGCAAGGTCGTCCAAGAACACTTCACGTTCAATAACCGCTCCGGCAAATATGCCAAGGCGCTTACAGTTAGCACCGAATACGAGGACTCTTTCGACATTCGGCAGATAGTGAATTTCAAGAAGAATAAGCAGTATCTTCTCACACACCTGCTGGAGTATGGCCATGCTATGAAGCGTGGTGGCAGAACGATTCCGTTTAAGGCGAAAGCTTATCCGCACATGATTTACGGGCAAGAGTATGCCGAAGAAAAATTACCGGAAAACATCAGAAAGGAGATTGAGAAGTCGAAATGACATTGACAGAACTTATATCACTTTCGGGCATTCCTGCGGACAGGATTGCTAAGATAGATTTTCCAGTGGAAACGGAATTGCCGTTCGCAACATGGATAAACAAGACACCTCAGACGATATCTGCAGACGGAAGAACTGTCGCAGTTATCCCACGGATTGCAGTTGAAATATACTGCGAGCCGGAAGATGAAGAAACACATATCCTATTTGAGAACGCCCTTATGGATAAGGGCATATGTTTCTCAGTCGCCGCAGGCTATCTGGGGCAGGATCAGCAAATGGATATGTGGGTATACGAATTCGATCGCAAGGAGGAATATTAATGAAAGGAACAGTGAAAGCCGTTGCCCATGCACTGATTACAGAGTCTACAGATGTCAGTGGTGCGACAACTATCACATATGGAGAACTTAAGTATCATAAGACAAAGCTTTCGGGCACCCGTCAGGTAAGCCTTGACCCGAAATCATCAAGCAAGGAGATATGGGCTGACGGCGTAGTAGCATTCGCAGGTCAGACTAATCAGGGTTACGAGGGAACTATCACCACACTTGACCTGTGTGATGATCTTGAGAAAGACTGGTACGGAAATGTCATCGAAGAGAAAAACGGCACACTGGTCGAAGTAGCAAGAACAGGAGAAGCGCCAAAGTTCGGCTTGATCGTACAGTATGAGTCAACATCAGAAGCCGAGGGATATACCGAGGTCTTCCCATATTGCTACACCACAGATCGTCCGAAGATTTTGGTTAAGACAGAGGAAGACAGCGGTATGGACTATGAGTATACAGAGCATAAGATTGCCTGCAAACCGTCACCGGCTGAGGTTACTGTCGACAACAAGAAAGGACACATTGCACGTTTCCGTATAAAGGGTAACACAGTACTCACAAAGTTTCCTGAGTACACCTACACCACGGGTGAATGACAATGAGCAATACAATAGTCCTGACTATAGACAGCAGGCAGATAGGCTTCAAGGCTACAGCAGGCCTTTTCTATCGATACAAGGAAGCATTCGGCACAGATTACCTTGAGGACGTTGTCAAGGTACATCAGTTCGGTAAGGGCGCCTTTGTTCAACAGGTCGAATACCGCACCCTATGGGTGCTTGCCAAGACTTATGATGATAGTATACCGCCTATTCAGACGTGGCTTGACAGCTTCGCCTATGGTGCATTTCCTGTTGATGATATCTATAATCAGGTTATGCCTATACTGCAGGCAAATATGAAAGTTGACAGAAAAAATCCATAAGCGGCAGTAAAAGCGGAGATGATCGGCCTCTCAAATCGGAGGAGGTCATCTCTCTTGTTATAAACAGGGGTCTTACTGTCGCTGATTTAGACCGCATGACGTATGGTATGGTAGTGAACTATGCCTGCGCCTATGACCGACAGCGATTAATCGCCGCCGGCAAAAAGGTCATTGACCCCGAAATTAAATACGAAGAACTGAAAGCAAACCTGCCTGTTGTTGAAGAACGATATAAGCAGGGAAAAATCAGCAAAGAACGATATGAAAAGTATATTGCGAAAATAAAGGCATGGGAGGGTGAGTAATGGCTAAGTCATCATCAGATGAGAAAATCAAAGGTATGTACGTCAAAATCGGTGGTGATACGTCTGAGTATACTGCCGCCATGAAAGGGCTTAATGCCGATATCAATTCGACTACAAAAAATCTGAACAGCGTCAATAAGCTCTTAAAGCTTGACCCGACTAACGTTGAATACACCGCTCAGAAGCAGAAGCTTTTGAGCGAAGCTATCGAAGCAACAAAAACAAAGCTGGACGTTCTCATTAGAAACGAGAAAGATATCAACGAGCAGTATAAGAAAGGCGAGTTGCCCGTTGAGTCATATCTTAAGTATCAGGAAGAACTTGAAAAGACCAAGAAGAAGCTGAACACACTGCGAGATCAGACCAAGACCGCAGATGATAGCACCAAGGAGCTTGGCAATGAAGCCAAGGATACGTCAGATAAGGTCAAAGACCTTGGTGATAAAGCTGACCAGACAGGCAGTGTCTTCAAGGACGTTTTCTCTGCTAATCTTGCAGTTGAGGGGCTGAAAGCTATAGCTAATGCCGCCAAGGAAGCGGCGGAAAGTTGCACGCAAGTCGGAATTGACTTTTCCAGCTCTATGTCCAATGTGGCGGCGACAATGGGCATGACCGCAGAGCAGGTCAGCACAGGTGCTGAGGACTATCAGAAGCTAGAGAACGCCGCTCGTGAGTGTGGTGAGACTACAAAGTATACCGCTTCGGAGTCTGCTGACGCTCTTAATTATCTTGCCCTTGCGGGATACGACGTAAACAAAGCAGTTGAGACCCTGCCGAAAGTTCTCAATCTTGCCACTGCTTCAGGCATGGACCTTGCGTCCTGCACTGATATGGTGACGGATACTATGTCAGCACTACAGTTGCAGACGAGTGACCTTGACGGCTATATGGACATGATGGCCAAGACAGCCCAAAAATCTAATACCACAGTTGCTATGCTTGGTGAGGGCATTCTCCAGTGTGCCGGCACGGTCAAATCCACAGGGCAGGACGTTGATACAATGTGCACCTCTCTTGGAATACTGGCGAACAACGGTATCAAGGGTGCAGAGGGCGGCACACATCTCAGAAATATGCTTTTGTCGTTAACATCACCGACAGACGTTGCTTCCACCAAGCTGAAAGAGCTGGGCGTAAGCGTGGCTGACAGCGAGGGAAATATCAGAGATATCAACGATATTTTCGGAGACCTTAACGCCAAGCTTTCCAAGCTCTCAGATGACCAGAAGACAAAGGCGCTTAGCGATATTTTCAATAAGACAGACTTATCGTCCGTTAATGCCATGCTTCAAGGCATGAGCGGGTCTTTCGATGACCTGAAAGCTCAGGTAGATAACGCCGACGGAGCGTGTCAGACAATGGCTGACACCATGAATAACAATCTTAAGGGTAAGCTGGCTATAATGGACTCTTCCCTTGAATCCCTTGGCATAACTATTTTTGATAAGTTCAGTGCCCCACTCGAAGACGCCGCCGAAAAAGGTTCAGAGCTTTTCAGTGAACTTACCAAGGATATCAAAGATGGAGACCTCAGTGACGAATTCGACGATATGGGCAATGCCCTTGGAGATTTAGTCGAAACAGGCGCCAAGTTCGCCAAAGGTTCGTTGCCTATCCTCATTGACGGTGTAAAGTTCTTCTGCGAGCATTCTAACCTTGTTATCGGAGGATTGACAGGAATAACGTCGGCAATGGTATCAAAAAAAGCCATAAATAACGTTTCAGACCTCGTAAAGTCATTCAAGAGCCTTACAGGTGCAACAAAAGCAGCTGAAACCGCCCAGCAGGCTTTAAATGCAACTCAAAAAGCGTCGCCGGTAGGAGCAATTGCAGCTATTATAGGTACGGTAGTTGGCGGTATTGTGTCTTATGCAACTTCGGTTGATGACGCCGCAGATTCAACAAAAGTCCTCAATGACGAAGAGCAGGCGTTAGTCGACAGCACGAATGAACTGACAGACTCCATGAAGAAAGCCGCAGATCAGAGAGAAGAAGCCAAGACAGATATAGAAGCCGAGTATAGCAGCTATAAAAGTCTTGCAGATAGAATTTTTGAGCTTTCTGACGCCGAGAGCTTATCTAATGACGAGAAGTCAGAAATGAAAACTCTTGTGGACCAGCTGAACAGTGCCATGCCTGACCTTAATCTTCAGATTGACGATCAGACAGGCAAGCTTCTCAACAATAAGGACGCTGTCTATGAGTGCATAGAAGCAAAGAAAGAACAGCTTCTTGTCGAAGCAGCTCAGAAAGATATGGTCGCTATATCAGAAGACCTCTATAAGGCTGAGAAAAATCATAAAGAGCTTGAAGAAGAAATTGCCAAAAAGAAAAAAGAAATGATCCCGATTCAAGAGAAGATGAATAAGCTAAACGCAGATTGGGCGAACGTCGCTGATGAAAGTCAGTACTGGGATCTACAGGAGCAGTATGACAAGCTTGACAAGTCTGTAAAAGAGCTTCAGAAGTCGTATAAGTCCGCAGGCGGAGAGATTGAGCAACTGAACGCAGACTATGCTGACGCCTCCAAGTACGTTTCTGAGCATTCTTCTGCTCTCGAAGACAATTCAAAGGCCGTAGAGGACAACGCAAAGAAGGTCGATACGATCTATAACCGCACTGTCATGTATAAAGACGGCTTACACAAGGTATCACAAGAAACTGTTGACGCAATAGTTGAGATGAATAAGAGCTATGACGAAGCCGTCCAGAAACGAACGGAAGAATTGCAGAACAATCTTAACCTCTTCGACGAATTCAACGGCGGTGCTGAGATATCCGCAGAACAGCTTATGCAGAATTTGGAATCTAATCTTGACGGCATGGCAAGCTGGTCTGATGATATCAAGACGCTTGCAGACAGAGGCGTGAATAAAGGTCTTATTAAGACCTTGCAGAAAGCAGGTCCGCAATCTGCAAGCAAGATAAAGGCGTTACTTTCCATGTCACAGCCTGAGTTGAAAAAGTACAGTGATATGTGGGAAGAGTGCATGGGTGACTGTAAGAAGATAGCAACATCAGAATTTGACAAGCTCAGGCAGCAGTATGATAAAACCATAAAGACGCTTTTAAAGCGTGACCAAATAAGCCAGATATCAGACGTATGGAAACAAACAGGTGCGGCAATGATGGTAGGTATGCAGCAAGGCATACTGTCTGCACAGCAGTCTGTCATTGATACCGCAACCAGTGGAGCGAACGCAGTGCTTGCGGCGGTCAAGGGGGTATATGATATACACTCCCCTTCAAAGGCATTTGAAAATATATCGAAAATGAATGCGCAGGGTGAGATCCAAGGCTGGAAGTCATCAGAGGACGATATCATCAAAGCCTATACCAATACTGGTGACAAGATACTGTCAGAGAATATGCGAAATACATACAGCGATACGAATAGGGTCGCAAGGTCGGTATATAATGGATCATATACCCACAGTATCACGCAGAAAGCAGCAACAAGCGCCACAGAAAACACGCAGGTCGTCCCAACAGTCAGACAAATGCCCGAGACTATTCATAACGTGATAGTATTCCCGAATGGGAAAGTGATTGCAGAGGAAACAGTTCCATTTATAGATGTAATGCTTGGCGAAAGAGCTGCAAGAAAGAAAAGAGGTAGTGCAGTATGACACGACAAATCAGATTTAATGGCAAAAAGTCGTATGAGGATTTTAAAATCAGAATAATCAGTGCAACAGTTGCAGAGCCGAAGAAGCGTGAGATCAAAGTGACTGTACCTTATCGCAACGGCAGTATTGATCTGTCTGACTATGACGGCAATTTTTATTTTGACGACACCGAAGTATCATACAAGATGTTCGTATCTGATACAGAACCTGTCACACTGCTCCGCAGGATTGAGAAGATCAAGAGCTGGTTATGTGAAGCTCCACAGCAGAATATTTATGACAACTATTCCGAGAACTATCATTTTGTCGGCAAGTGTAGAACTGTTGAGACCAGCCTTGGTGAAGATGACATAACAGCTACTCTCGAGGTCACTTTCGATGTAGCACCATATAAGGTCTCTGACGACTTTGCAGACACAGCGTGGGACACTTTTTCATTCGATGATGATTGCCTCAATCAGATGCCTCTCTCCTGCATAGCACACAAAGACGGCTATCATTCCCAGCCGGGGGTACTATACTTCTATTCTTATGCCAAAGATGACATAGTTCCGAGCTTAAGGTATCACAAAAATGCTAACGATAAGGACAAACGAGGATTGACAATGCTTGATCTCAACGGTCATACCCTCACAGAAAACCTATACAAAGAAACTGAATCAACGTTTAGAATGCAAAATTTCGTCGTCAAACCCGGCACAAATGTCTTAGCTCTATACGGATCTGGTTCACTTGAAATCGAACTGGTGGAGGAAATACTATGTTAGTTACACTCGATGATGCAAAGACGCTTCACGAAACTGGTTCTGTCAGAACCAACAAGCTGACAGGAACCATTGTCAAAGAAATAAACGCTATTGACACATTTACGTTCAACATATATCCCGACAACAGCTACTACTCCGATTTAAAGGAACTGACATCGTTGATAAAGGTTTACGACAAGGAAATCCTGATATTCGATGGCAGAGTACTGACGATATCACCATACATGACTGATAGTGGCGAGATTGGCAAACAGGTTGTCTGCGAGGGCGGTTTGTGTTTTCTGAAAGATAGTGTACCAATTATCAAACAGCTAAAGTGCACAATAAGAACGTATATAGCCACACTACTTTCAGCACACAATAATTCTGTTGAAAGCTACAAGCAGATACATATTGGCAATATTAACTGTTCACAAGCGCAGCACACATTTAATCCAGGATATGAAGACACGTTCTCAGAACTGACGAAAAATCTGATTTCCGGTGAAGATATCAGAGGTGAAATGAGGGTGCGCATCGGCAAAGGAGGCATTAGATTTTTCGACTTCATAGCAAACGAATTTTCAGAGTTCAGCAATAAAACGATACAACTAGGAAGGAATATGCGATCTATCACGCAGGCGATAGACCCAAGTGAGATCATCACAAGGCTGTATCCGTTAGGTGCTGTCATCAACGATGATACGGGCGAACGTGTGACGCTTTCGGGCGTAACGAAGTATATTGACAACGACCAGCTGATAAAGCGGTACGGAGTACACGCTGGAACTATGATATTCGACAATATCACCACTCCAGGCGCATTGTCTGGAGCCGGCAGAGTATGTGCCGGAGCACTAAAAGCAGCAAAAGTTCAGTATGAGGTATCGGCTATTGACATTGATAAGAAGCTAGACGGCTTTGCAGTTGGCTGCAGGTATCGCGTAGTCAATAGCTACCTTGGCATCGACGAGGTATTGAGGTGCATCGGCACCAGTATCGACATCAATGACAGATCACAGAATGTGCTGACATTTGGCGACAAGATTGACACGATTAGTGGAATGTCAGCAAGAAAATAGGAGAAATGATTATGGCAAAAGCAATTGATATAAGTTTAGAGGTCACACAGGTGGCAACAGCATATACAGGTCGAGACGTCCGACAGGCTATTGTCGACGCATTGAACGCCACACAGAACGCAATCAATGAAATGAATATGCCAGCAGGATCTCAGACCCTTATCGTGCCGTCAGAGACGGCACTGGCCACAACGACTTTGAATCTGCCGTTCACACCGACTCAGAACACGCAGGTCATCTGTAGTCTGCGGGAGGTGTCGGCACCAAAAGCGAGAAGGCTGTGTGTAGAAACATTTTTCACAAGCAACAATTTGATAGTAGCGCTGACGAACGCAGAAAGTGCAAGTGCTACCGTTCCACAGGGTGAATATATTATTGACTGGATCGTAACAAAGCCATAGAAAGGAGGAATATCAATGCACATAAAAATCAACGAAGACTACAATGTAGTCGTGAACACAGCCCTTTTGGGCTATGTCGGTGAAACTAATGCCCGTCCCGTGTCGGTCGAGGGCATGGAGATAGACGGTGCAGACCGCTATGTGCTGACGATAGACTACGGCGATGGTGTGACGTATGAGGTCGATATCACAGGCGGCACGTGGACGCCTACTGCTGATATCTTGCGATCAGCGCAGACAGTATCGTGTCAGATATGTGCAAAGAAGCTGTCAGGTAACGAATATGTGCTGGTGAAGAAATCACGAATTTTCCGTCTGAGAATAGGTGCGGCTATCGGTGATAATGCTGTGCCGTCACCAAGTGTGGCAGCTGACGCACTAGACCGCATAGATGCCATAGGCACACAGGTTGCCGCAGACCGCAAAGCCGCTGAAACCGCCGCAGAAACAGCGACTACAGCGGCTGAGAACGCAAAAAAATCTGCCACAAACGCAGGATTATCAGCCGACACCGCAGAACAGGCAGCAAGCCGTGCAGAAACCGCAAAGACATCTGCCGAAACGTCCGCTACACAGGCAGAAACCGCCAAACAGGGTGCAGAAACCGCACGTGCTGAGGCGGTCACTGCACAGAATAACGCTAAAATATCCGCAACGCAGGCGTCAGTGTCGGCACAGCAGACCGAAGCCGATAAGACTATAACATCAGGCTATGCTAAAACTGCCAAGACTAATGCTGACAGCACCGCAGCCGACAGACAGGCGGTGACCGATATGGCAACGCAGGTCACAGTAGACAAGGCTACAGTGGCAGAAAACGCCGCCAAGGTCGCAGAGGACAGAACAGCCGCTGAAACCGCTGCACAGACAGCACAATCAATAGCTGACAGCCTGCCTGAGGACTATGTGACGGCTGTTGGAAAGATAGCTGAAAACACGGCTGAAATAGCTAACGTGAAACTAACAGACAAGGAACTTCAAAGGCGTGTGGACGCACTGTATTTCATAGGTCATGGTATCACGCATAAGTTTGAAACTGATAGCAGCACAGCGTATGCCAAGACTATTCCTACAGGCGGTAAGCTGATGTCGATTAAGAATATTGGTGGTAAGTCGGTTGTGTTTAACCAAAATTTTCAGTCAAGAAAAGAAATCAACAATGGTATTACTGCAACCGTGGATTCTGACGGAACAATTACGTTGAATGGAACTGTAACGGCATCATATTTCAATTTCAGAGATGTTACTCCAGAACAGAACAAGGTAGGAAAATATGCTTTCAAGCTGCTGATTATGAACAATCCTGATGATATAAGTATGAAATTCGGTTTTCTGAACCGAAGCCAATCAACTCCAGCAATTACAAGCGGTTCGGCAGTTCTGATTTATAATCAGACACAATATGAAACTTCATTAGGCAAGTCTACTGGAATTAGTGGTCTAACAGCAGGCACAGTTTTCAATAACGTTAAAATTAAAATTCAGATTTTCGACTTAACCGCCATGTTCGGTTCAGGAAACGAGCCCACAACTGCGGAAGAATTTGAGAAAATATTCCCTGCCGATTATTATCCATATAATGCAGGGGAGGTTGTCAGTGCTGGCACGGAAGAGGTCGCTGTGGGTGATACCGCCTACCAAATTCCAGAGGCTATCCGCAATCTGCCTGGCTATGGTTGGTCAGCAGGAACGGCACGAAACTATGTGGACTATGAAAACAAGAAATATGTTCAATGTGTCGGCAGCGTTGACTTAGGGACTCTGAATTGGGGAATTAATACGACTTCCACTGTTGGAAATCATTTCTACGCACCTGCGAAACATCTCAATTTTAAATATCTAGGTGCATTTGGAACAACCATTTATAATGCATTGTGCAGTAAATATAGAACAGTTGCGAGAAGTTCCAATGTATTTGTCGATAAAACACTCGCAATAGACGGAGTTACCGTAGTTTCACAGATTCAGGTCAAAGACACCGCCTATACCGATGCCACCGCATTCAAGCAGGCAATGCAGGGCGTTATCCTATACTACGAACTAGAAACACCAATCGTCACCGACATATCATCGTTAATACCCGATGATTTCCTGCGAAACATCGAGGTCGAAGCACTGGGTAGCGTGACGTTTAAAAACAGCAATGACAACTATCACATACCAGTGCCAAGCGAGGAAGAATATATTGTGAAGTTGTCAGAGGTGGGAGGTACAACATGACAAAAATGCAAGAAGAAATGCTGAAAGCCGCAGGGCTATCCACCGAAGATTTTGAAAAACCTACAGTGACCGAGCAGGACAAAATAATGGCACAAGTGCTATACACAGCCGCTATGACAGGCACGCTGATAGGTGAGGAGGGCGAGTGATGTATTACAGCATTATTAAACGTTTCTATGATCTGGGCGTGTATTCGCTGGCAAAGGTCAAAGATTTTGTCAAGGCAGGCGTTATTAGTCCGGAGCAGTTCAAAGAAATCACAAAGGAGGTATACCATGAAGCAGAAGTTAGCGAAACTCATTGATGTAAAGTCCATTGTAACACTGTTCTTGACAGCGGTGTTTTGCGTGTTGGCACTGCGCCGCACGATTTCAGCAGAGCAGTTCATCACAGTGTTTACGGTGGTGATATCGTTCTATTTCGGCACACAGAGCGCCAAGAGAAAGTCAGGTGATGACGAGTGACGGAAGCGATAATAGTTGCACTGATAACAGCTGCTTCGGCGGTAGTGTGTCAGCTTGTCATAGCATCTAACAGCCGTAAGACTATGCAACAGGCGCAGTATGATAGTCAAAAACTTATCGAGTACAAGATAGACAAGCTTTCTGAGCGTGTGGACAAGCACAATTCCGTTATCGCTCGGACGTATAAGCTGGAACAGGATTATGCACTTATGGACGAGAAAATCAAGGTGGCTAATCACAGGATAACTGATTTAGAAGAAAGGAAGTAATTTTATGGTAAAGACATTTAAGGGCATTGACGTTTCGCAGTATCAGCAGGGCGTTGACTTCAAGAAGGTCAAGGCTTCGGGGGTCGATTTCGTTATCATTCGTGCAGGCTTCGGCAAGTACGCTAATCAGAAAGACCCATATTTTGAGAAAAATTACAAGGCTGCTAAAGCGGCAGGGCTGAAAGTTGGTGCTTACTGGTACAGCTATGCGGCAACTGTTGTGGAAGCAAAGGCAGAGGCTCAGGCTTGTATCAACGCTATCAAGGGCAAGACGTTTGAGTATCCGATATACTTTGACCTCGAGGAGCGTTCACAGTTCGCAAAGGGCAGAGCATTTTGCAACAGCCTTGTCAAGACTTTCTGCAATGCACTTGAACACGCAGGCTACTGGGCAGGACTGTATATCAGCCGTTCGCCTTTACAGCAGTACATATCTGCCTCTGTTGCCAAGAGATATGCTTTGTGGGTCGCTGAGTACGGTTCACGCTGCAACTTTAGCGGCACTTATGGTATGTGGCAGTACAGTTCTACTGGCAGAGTCAGCGGTATCAGCGGCAATGTTGATATGGACATCTGCTATGTGGACTATCCTGCAAAGATCAAGGCGGCAGGGCTGAACGGCTTCAAGAAGCAGGCTATCAGACCGACTAACAAGCCGACTACAAGCTCCGCCAAGAAGACAGTGACGTACACTGTGAAGCGTGGAGACACGCTCTCTGCTATCGCTAAGAGGTACAAGACCACTGTTGCGAAGCTTGTCAAGAACAATGGTATCAAGAACGCTAACCTCATTTATGTGGGGCAGAAAATTAAGATAAAGTAGGTAGTAAGACAGCCGTCTCGGACTTTTATGGGTCTGAGGCGGCTGTTTTTTTGTTCTTAAGGAATAAATGCCATTATTTTTTTCATATTATTTTAATAAAACCTATTGACAAACGATTCAACCAATGATATTATATATAATATCATATTGAGCTTTTGAGGCGGTGCTTGTAATTTGTCAAAAATTGATAAGGCAATGAAAAAGTTTTATAATAAACCTATACCTAATGATATAACGTTCGATGAAGTAGTTAGTGTAATGACGCATTTCGGTTGTATTTTAGATAGTGGTGGAAATCATCCCAAAATTGTTTATCCTAAATTAGGTTATGTAATACCCGTTCCAAAACACGGAAAATGTGTTGGCGAGGTTTACATAAAGCAGTTGAAGGATTTGCTTGATATGATAAGGGAGGAATTAACATGAGATATGGATTTGATGTTCAAAAAATGGAAGTTGAGGGGCACGAGTTCTATTGTATTAAGAGCAAATGCTTAAAAGGTTGCGTGGCTCAAGGCGAAACTGTAGATGAAGCATTAAAGCTTTTTGAAGAATTGGAGCAGGAGTGCATTAAAACTTCAAAAAAGTATGGCATACCAATTCCAGAAGAAATCGTTACTAAAAATATTGAATATAGCGGCAAAATTTTACTGAGAATACCAAAGTCTTTGCATCGTGAAATTGCTGAACTTTCAATTATTGAGGGCGTTAGCATTAACCAATGTATCAACTTGGCTCTTAGTAAATTTGTAGGAAAAGCAAGCGGATTTAGTGAGTGTTTAAAAATGTATTCTCCGGTACTTTCCGTAGGTTGTAAGGCCGCCAATATAGAAAGAGCTTTTGAAAAAGTTAACACAAGTAGATCAATGGTTGGTCATAGAACTTTTTTGTCATATAACGGAGGTGTATTTAATGGTTTTACAGGAAATTATAAGCAATCCGCAGCTGTCTCTCAAAAAAATTGAATATAAGTCCTTACCAACAGATACTGAAAATGATGAATTAAATGTTGATGTAGCAGATAATTTTCATTCTAAACTCAGTAAATCAGGTGATAAATTATTAGTTGTATTTTCCAGAAATATTTCAATGAATCCACCGCAGCTTTTTGCTATTACAGTTGAATATTTAGTTTCATGGGATATTAAAGAAGAAAATTTTCCGCAATTAGTTGAAAAAATCGATAATTGGAATAACGAGGAAATTAATACTTTATGTTTTACTTCAATCGCAGAATCTGTTTTTGTTATTTCACAATTAACGAAAGCGGCATTTATGCCACCGCTACTAACACCATGTGAATTTGTTGATTCGACTGATGTTACGGATGATGAAGCTTGATCAAAGCCGACAGAGAATAATAACTCTGTCGGCTGTTTTTTTGCTATACAATTCTTGCACGAAAAAAGCTTTGACATCATAATCTATGTTCCACTAAATAGTCCCTTATCGTAAATTTTCAAGGAATATCACAGAACATCACACAAAACAAAAACAGCTATTAAACCACGCATCTACGCAATTTAATAGCTGCTTTGCTGGAGCTGCTAACCGGGCTTGAACCGGTGACCTCGTCCTTACCAAGGACGTGCTCTACCTACTGAGCCATAGCAGCAAACCAATTACAGTAATATATTATACACTATCTCTGCCGCTTTGTCAAGCCCTTTTCACAACTTTTTTACTCTATTCCCTCATCATCATCGTCATCTGCCTGGACGCTTGGGTCGTAATCATCATATGTGTCCATAAAATTGTACTTCTTGCCCTTGTATTCGTATTGTATCACAGTGCGCAGATTGACGTTGTAAACGCTCTTGAAGATATTGTTTTCGATGTTGGGATTGGTGGCACGAAACTTCGCTATAAGCTCCTTCATTTCCTGCCGCTTTGATACTTCACCCTTTTTCTCTGACCCCTCGTAGCTCTCAGTGAAACGGCAGGCACAGCGGATAAAATGCAGATCGTTCTGCTCCACCCAGCGGATAATGTCCGCCTCTTTCACCATGTACAGGGGTCTGATAAGCTCCATGCCTGCGTAGTTCCTCGAGTGTAGCTTCGGCATCATAGTCTGAATCTGTCCTCCGTATACCATGCTCATGAGTATGGTTTCTATAACATCATCAAAATGATGTCCCAAAGCTATCTTGTTGCACCCAAGATCCTGCGCAAATTTGTAAAGCCAGCCGCGTCTCATTCTTGCACAAAGATAGCATGGGTTGCGTTTTGTGTTGTATGCAATGTCAAAGACCTTTGTTTCAAACATCTTTATGGGTATTCCCATAAGCGCCGCATTGTCGATTATCCTCTGCCTGTTTGCGTCACTGTAACCGGGGTTCATTACAATAAACTCCAGCCCTATGTCCATGCGCTGATATTTCTGCAAATGCTGCATACACTTAGCAAGAAGCATTGAGTCCTTGCCGCCTGATATGCACACCGCTATTTTGTCCCCGGGCTTTATCATATCGTAACGCTCATATCCCATAACGAACTTGTTCCATATATCTCTGCGAAAATCAGTAACGATGCTCCGCTCTATCTTCTGCTGCGGCGTCAGTATTCTTGACATCTCAAACTCTCCTTAAAATAATCAAATTACTAATTAAATTCTACTATTTTTATGGGAATTTGTCAACCATATTCATGTTGACATTATATTGTGATATTGTTATAATAAAATAAAGGCAATACCGCACAAAGATTGTGCGTCAGATGCGTAGTCAGATTTTTTGTCAGATTGCATAAAAATTCCGCAGGCATACTGTCGTATGTCAAGGGATTTTTGTGTGATATGACGGAAAATCTGCAAGCAGATGGCGTGCAAAGCCGTCAGGCGGGCTTTGTGCGGTGTTGCCTTAAGTATTAAAGCAGGAGGATATCATGAGCGAAAATATAGAGCGTGAGATAAAAATTTCTCTCACACAGGAGCAGTACAAGACCGCTGAAAAGCTTTTTCAGTGGAACAAAATAATCGAGCAGACCAATTTTTATTATATCCCGCAAAGAGATTCAGGCATGACAAGTATCCGTGTCAGGCAGATAGGCGAAAAATATTTTTTACAGCTTAAAGCGCCTATCTCCGAAAACGGTGCACTTCATGTGAAAAAAGAGTATGAACAACAGCTTGACAGCCTGCCTGAAACGCTCACCGCACAGGAGCTTTCACAGCTTGTGGGGAGAGATTTCCCTGCCGCTGACCTTGCAGGCTCTTTGCATACTCAGCGCAGGCTCTGCACCGATTTCGACCATGTTGAGATATGCCTTGACAAAAGCGAATATCTAGGCTTGACAGACTATGAGTTGGAGCTTGAATATACAGCCGACTATCCCGAAAAGCCTTTGGAGATACTGAAAAATGCAGGTATCACACAGGGAGAAGCGGTAATAGGCAAGTATGCAAGATTTATGGAAAGAGCGAAAAAGCTTGGAAAGTGCTGATTTTCGCCTATCTGCGGTCATTTTCTATGAAAAAGCACCCACAGCCTGCAAAGGTTTGGGCAATAATGATAATTGACAGTGACGTTATAATATGTTATTATATTAAAGTGTTAAAACGTATGAAATGGTATTTTGACGATACCCGAAAGGAAGTTAATAATGAAAAGATCTATTTTTAAGACTATCGCATCACTTTCCGCTGCTGCCATGATGCTTTTGGCTGTAGGCTGCGGAAGCACATCTGATTCTTCATCAGTAGCAGGCACAAACAGCACAGCCGCTGCAACAGGTGAGGATAACTCACTTCAGAAAGTTCTTGATTCAGGCAAGCTTGTGCTTGGTCTTGACCCAACATTCAAGCCAATGGGCTACACAGACGAGAACGACAACATTGTAGGCTTTGATATCGACGTTGCAAAGGAAGTTTGCTCAAGACTTGGTGTAGAGCTTGAAACTTACTCTGTAAACTGGGATACAAAGGAGCAGGACCTTAATGCCGGCACAATAGATTGTATCTGGAACGGCCTTTCTGTCAGCGATGAGAGAAAGAAAGTAATGCTCATGAGCGAGCCTTACATGAAGAATGAAATGGTGTTCGTTGTAAACGGCTCAAGCGACGTTGCTTCACAGGCTGATCTTGCAGGCAAGAACATTGCCGTACAGAACGGCTCAACAGCACAGGAAACACTTCTTGCATCTGACGTTGTAGCAAATGGTGCGACAACAACAGAGCTTGCAACAAATGTTGAAGCCCTCCAGCAGCTGGAGCTTAACATGGTAGACGCAGCGTTCCTTGACTCAGTAGTTGCAAACTACGAGATATCCACATCAGGCAAGGATTACAAGGTGCTTCCTGACGGCCTTGACCCAGAGGAGTACGCTATCGGCTTCAGACTTGGCGATCAGGCACTTTGCGACAAGATCGAGGAGATCCTTCACGAAATGAAGCAGGACGGCAAGCTCGCTGAGATATCAACAACTTGGTTCGGAAGCGACATCACGACCATAGAATAATCACAAAAACATTCAATCGGACAGTCTTCGGGCTGTCCGATTTTTTTTGCTTGATTAAGTTTTTCTGCGTGTCATATCTTTAGAAAATAAAAAGTCTCGCAAACAACGTGTTTACGAGACTTTTTGGCGGAGAAGGAGGGATTCGAACCCTCGATGAGCTATTAACCCATACACGAGTTCCAGTCGTGCGCCATAAACCGGGCTAGGCGACTTCTCCAGTTTATCATTTTTTTTATATGTCACACTATCTAAGCGACTTTAATATTATACCATATGATCTTTTACTTGTCAAGACATTTTTGAAACTTTTTTTGTTCTTTTCTTATTCAGAAGTACTGTGTAAAAAAAGCTTTCTCTGCGATGCTTTATTAACAATATTCTGAAAAGTTTTCATTTTATTTTCTATATGAACATGTTACCGAAAATTTTCGCAATCTTGAAAACGATTAAGCAAATTATTTAGTTGATTTATAACAAATTTAATCAAATATATGTATTGGTAATATTGAAAAAAGCTTAATAATTTTACCACAAAAATAAAAAAGTCGTTAAAAAGTTTACGAAAATTCACAAAATGCCTTTGACAACTCGAGGCAAATGTGGTATAATGTTTGAATAACTGTAGGGTGAAGTGCGTCTAAATGCGACATTATAGAGAAGGTGAGACATTTTGGGAAGAAAACGCATTGGAGTGATATTGTCTGAGGCAGAAAGCTATTATCAGGAAAGATTGCTGAGAGGCGTAATGACAAAGGCTTTTCAGCTTGACTATGATGTGCTTATCTTCACAAGCTTTGTCAAAGAGTCATTCTTAAAAGCAGTGTCTGTTGGAGAAATGCAGATATATGACGTTATAAATTATGATAAGCTCGATGGCGTTATCGTTTTGGCAGATACATTAAAAATGCCTGGGCTTTTTGACAAAATATGCAGGGATATAGATGAGAAATGTCATGTTCCTGTGGTTTTTATAGATGGAAGCTATAAGGACTATGAAAGTATTTATACCCGTGACGAAAAACCCTTTATGCAATTGACAGAGCATCTTATCGAGGTCCATGGATGCAGGAAGATACTTTTTTTGAGCGGTCCGCTGGAGACTGCCACCACTCGTGAACGGCTTGCGGGATATAAGCGTGCCCTTGAAAAGCATGGCATAGAGTATGATCCGGACTTTGTCTGCTTTGACGGAGGCTTCTGGTATGATAAAGCGGCAGAGGTGGCAAATAATATCATCTATGGCAGACGTAAAAAGCCTGACGCTATCGTTTGCTGTGGAGATTATATGGCTATAGGCGTTGTACATGAATATCAGAAAAACGGTTTGAGCGTGCCTGAGGATATGATAGTTGCAGGTTATGACGCAATAGACGAGGCTATCCATTGCGTGCCAGCTATAACCTCGTGCTCACCGCCGATCTTTGAAACTGGCGTGAACGCAGTAATGACCATAGAGGCAAGGATCAAAGGCGTTGAACCGCAGGGCCTTATAGAGGACGGCGGCAAGGTGGAGATAGGTGCTTCCTGCGGCTGTCATGAGGATTATAGCTATACAAAGCGTGATCTTTTATCGTCTCAGAACAAGATGAATTATCATGACTTTTTGGACAGCAGTATGACCGATATAATGGCTTGCTCTAAAGATCCCGATGATCTGATGGCCAGGATACAATATTTTCTCTATCTTATCATTGGTCATGAGAGGTATTATCTCTGCCTTAATGAGGATTGCCTTGGAGAGCATGAGATAGTCGGTGAGGTCTCCACTGTTCCAAAGGAATATACCGAAAATATGGTGCTTTATATAAGAAACGTTGACGGCAAAAGCAGAACTCTTCATGATCCTTTTGAACTCAAAGAGATATTTCCTGATCTGGATGAAGAACGAGAAAGCCCTTGTGCATTCTTTATCACCCCGGTACATTTTATAGATCGGTGCTATGGCTATGCTGTATTGTCTTATGGTGACGAAATAAAATCGATAGATATCACTTATCGTAATTGGACAAATCATGTAAGCAATGCTCTGGAATCAATGCGGATACGAAATTCCATAGCTAATCTTGCAGTCCGTGACGCTATGACAGGTGTTTATTCGAGAATAGGCATTGAGAAAAATATCCAGTTTGTTGTTGATAGAATGTCAAATCCGAAAAATAAGGCTTTTATCGCTGTCTGCGATTTGGACTGCCTTAAAAAGATAAATGATAATTTTGGCCATAACAGCGGTGATATTGCAATAAAAGCGATCGCAGACGCAGTTTTGGCATCGACAAAAAATAACGAGATATGTGCAAGGGTAGGCGGCGATGAGTTTGTGGTGATAGGCTGTAACGACTATAACGACAACTATCCTGAACGATTTTCTGCAAGGGTCAACGACCGGCTTAGGGTATATAACAAGTTTGCAGGTAACGAGTTTGAGGTCAGCGTTAGTATAGGCGGTATTTGTAAACATATAACAGATATCCACGAGCTTGAAGATATGTTTACACAGGCGGATAAGATAATGTACGCAAGTAAATTGGAAAGACATAAAAACAGGAAATAGCAATAGATAAAATATCAGTGCATTACAACGGACGGTCAGTGATCGTCCGTTTTTGCGTGTGAGAGACACATATCCACTTGACTTATAGGCTCAAATGTAGTATAATGTAAAAGTTAAGGCGGTTTTCTGCCTGTTAGTAAGACGATTTTTTCGGAAAGGAAATGGATAATAAAATGGCTAAAGCTAAAAAAATAACGGCTGCTCTTACTGCCGCATTGCTTTGTACTGCGAGCCTTACCTCTTGCTCGGACACAAGCTATGTGATGACAGCAGGTGACAGCAAGATAAACGCAGGTATCTACATTTATAATGAGCTTACAGAAATGTCATATCAAATGACGATGATGTATTATCAGAATGGCATCAAAAAGGACTATTTCGATCAGAAGGTAGACGGAAAGGCATTTGACGAGTATCTTTCAGATTATGCTCTCACTGCAACTAAGGAGTATGCGGCTGTAGTTGACAAGTTCAACGAGCTTGGACTTACTCTTTCAGATGAGGATATAAAGTCCATTAATGACAGCATAAGCAGCACATGGGATTCTCAGGGCGAGTTTTACGAGTCAGAGGGTATCTCCAAGGAATCTGTAAAGCTTGCACTCAAAGGCTCGAAAATGAGGGAAGAGCTTTTTGATCACTACTATGCAGAGGGCGGCGAGGAAGCCGTTTCAGACGATGAAATGGTGAAGTATCTTGATGATAACTACCTGAGATATAAATCCATTTCCTTTGCAAAAACTAAAGCATCAACTGATTCTTCATCATCAGCCACCGATTCTTCTACAGACTCAGCAGACGCTGCAAATGAGGAAGCCAAGGCAAAAAGAGATGAGTTCCTTGAAAAGGCTCAGGGAGTTTCGTTTGACGATTTCGACAGCATTATAGACGAGTACAACGACTATGTTGCTTCAAAGAAAGCCTCAGATTCAAGCTCTGCCGCTGACAGCAATTCATCAGCCTCAGACAGCAGCACGACTTCTGACGACACTTCTTCTGTAGCAGAGAGCGACACAAGTTCTACAGCAAGCGATGACACATCTTCAGTTTCTGACAGCACAGCAGATTCAAGCACAGCAGCGTCAGACACAGATTCTTCCGCAGACAGTTCTTCTTCTGCACCTGACCCGTATGCAAATGAAAAGATGATGAATTACGGCACAATGGACGATTCACAGAAAGACACTGCAAACGGCAAGATACTCAAAGAAGTAAGCGGTATGAGCACAGACGTTGCAACAGCTTATGAGGACGATAACGCATATTACATTCTTATCAAGGGCGATGTTAAGGACAGAGATACAGAATATGCCAAGGACAATCATGAAGATCTTCTGAAAGAAATGAAGAGCGATGAATTTCAGAAGAAATTAACAAGCTGGGTAGAAAAGCTTGACATCAAGGTGAACAACAAGGCCATAAAGCGTTACACGCCGAAAGTGGTCTACGATAAGCAGACAGAGTATTACAGCAAGAACAATAATTCATAGCAGATAAAATTACCGCCGCAACCGAGTTTGGTTGCGGCGG
>ERZ779892.306-NODE-306-length-56679-cov-12.232569_pt1 | contig 56679 bp, 62 predicted proteins | sample MGYA00511552_ERZ779892 | MGnify/ENA primary metagenome ERZ779892 (study PRJEB29588, sample SAMEA2154561) | human gut metagenome | biome: human gut; feature: human-associated habitat; material: faeces | place: Denmark | collected 2008/2010 ... | reverse complement strand
CGGCCATGCCCGGATACCGACATCAGCTAATGGCAATATCCGGGCAGATTTTATTTTCTTTTGAAACATATAGCATATCATTCCTTGTATATCTTAACTTAATTTTTTCTGCAACCATACTTTGTCATGTTTCGACAGTTTTTTAGAAATAACTACTTTCTTCACTTTCTTATTCTTCAAAAAGGCTTTCTTTAAAGTTGTCTTTGCATGTTTCACCTTGGTCAATCTGCTGAGGTCTAACACTTTCACAGACGTGTTTTGAAGTATTTTATAATTAGAAGAAGCCGGTTCATAAACATAATCCGTATCTTCAAATAGTCTTGCCTGTTTATCCAAAACTCCTGCAAAATCATAATTTTTAAGCCAAGTTTTTAATCCATTTTTATTATTTGGCAGCGTGAGACGTTTTAACGTTAATCCTCTCAACTGTAATGAATATAACTTGCTGCATTTTGCTAAATTTATTGTTTTTAATTTCTTGCAGCCGACCACTTTCAACGCTTTCAGCTTCTTGCAATTTGATAACTTAAGCGATTTGCATCCCTTCTTATCAAGACTGGTGAGTGTAAGATATTGCACTGACTTTGGCAGCTTTACTTTGAAAATCCCATAGCTGGCACATTCTAATGTATTAAGACGGCTGCATTTAGAGGCATCTATTGCTGCGCATTTAGCACTAACAGATAAGCCCTTCAATGCTGCCATTTTGCCGAGGCGGACCTGCTTGATCGGATATTTCCCAGATTGCGTAATACTGGCCAAACGGAGTGTCTTATTGACCGATGACAGATCAAGCTTATTTATTCTGCAACCGGTAACAGACAACTCTGCGATGTTCTTGCTTTTCTGCAGATCAAGCACTGTGACAGGCGAAGCTTTCTCTTTTCCATTTTGAATTACATTAAGCCCAAGTGACAGATATTTGAGTTTATCCATCTTTCCATACTGCAGCTTCTTGACATATGTTTCCTTTAAGCCCAATGTCTGCAGATTTGGTGTGTTTATTGTGTATTCATCTGGAAGGTTACAAGTCTTGATCAACAGCTTCTTCATCTTCTTTGAGACAATCTGCATCTTTTGCACTTGAACGCCTTCCAACGACAAACTTTCACACTGCATAGAATCATCTATAACAATAGATGTATTCTTCGCCAGCATTTGTTTATCAGAATCCTTATATCTGGCATCTACAGGATCTGCATAAGCATAATTAACTCGAATTGTTTTTACCTGTTTGGTATACTGGAAAAGATCACTTGCAATCTTATAGCTTGACTGAGGTTTTCCACTTTGACCAACTGATATACTTTTTAGTTCTGCAAAATACTCTACACCTTTAAAAGAGGTAATGCCTTTGGCGGTGCGAATTACATTTCCCTGAACTCCTGTATTTTCTGTTGTCTCATTAACGATCAGTTCTGTCAGTTTTTTCTGTTCTGATGTGTCAAGTATTTGATCTTTGTTGCTGTCGTACTGTGTGGCAATTTGACGTATCTGTGCATCCGGAAAGTTTTGTTCATTAATGTCTATGCCACTACTTGCTGAAGCATTTATTCCCCCTGTTATAACTGCAATACAACCTATCGCTAACATACTTAGCATATCTTTTTTTGTTATTCTCATATCCATATCCTCCTTTTCATTGTAGCTTAATCCCTATGTATCAACCAACTTTCTTTACTATAGATTACATGTTTAGTACACCAAATAACATTCCTTTAGTCAATACAATTTAAGCAATCTTAATAATTCTTAAGATTGATAATTTTATAACATCTTTATTTCCACCACGACAATTTCTGCCATTTTTCTATCGATACTGTTGCATAATTATCCAGCGAATAACCCGCATACATCACCTTTTCAGATAATGAATTTAATGGAATTCTGTTTGTATTATTATACTGAAAATTAGTATTTACAAATACTAGTGGTGTATAATTTAATGATCCATTCCCCGTATTAAAATATTTTAAGAGCACCTTTGTTGCATGTAGTGCGCCAACATTATACCGCTCCTTTCTATAAGCTTGTTTATCTGAATACTCAGAATGAAATCTAGATTTTTCACTGCTAGCCGATGCTTTCCCTTTACTAGTAATTAAATGTTCAAAATCCTTCAAAGTGATTGTACGCTGAGCTATCAGTTCATTAACTCTCGTGATATTACCAAATTTGTAATTAGCTAAAATGGTTTTTGTATCACTATATGGCACTATATATTGATGTGAAAATGCATCCGTGGACGCATGAATTGCAAGTGCAACGAACTGCAATTCATGTATTCTTGTCTCCGTTAATCCAACAATATCATTATCTGCAGGTCTCTCTATCTTATTTTTCATTACAATATCAACTACTCTTCGCAAGTCCCGCACTGCCCTTTTATATTCTGTGCTTGAATCATCTCCATTTCCATATTTATTCTCACAATAATTTTTTAATGTATCATTTGTACAGTTTGGATTAGAATGCAATTTACACGCACTTTCATATAGACATCTAGCCACACTGACGTAATTAACCGAAGAAGGCCAACTATATGTTCCCGCATGTAATATTCGGAATTCAGACATTGTTGGTGATGTTGTCTTTCCTCCAGATGTATTCGTATAGCCAAACGTATCCGTTCTATTGTCAGCATAAGAAACAGCCTTACACAACACCTTTTTTTCAGCTGCAGAATACGTTGTTTCAGAGATTTGATTTGTCGCATCTGTAATCAAGTACGGATGACCGTTTCTACTATCAGATGACGACCACTGTGCTTTCACAACACCCTCAAAAGATATTTTGTCAATCTTTCTCTTCTTCTCAATTTTATTTTCCTTTATTATATTATTAGATACTTTACTTGCGTATTCATAATCTATAACGCCATTGTCCGCAGATGTGTTCTCTATATTCTTATTAGAACTTATTTTAATTAATCGTCTTATTTCCGCAGAAGATTTATGTATATTATCTGACCACAATAACGCAGCGATTGCTGTCACATGAGGTGCTGCATAACTGGTTCCACTTTTGACAGTATAAAATCCCCATTGCTCTGAAATCGGTATATTTTCGCCTGGTGCATATATTTCAACCTCATCACCTTTAGCCGAAAAATCGCTAACTTTCATATTTTCGTTCACTGAGCCTACTGCAATAACCTCCGAATAGGCAGCTGGAACCTGAATCGCATCAACACTATTTCCTGCAGAAGCAATTAATAATATTCCTTTTTTTTCTGCTCTTTTAATTATGTTATGTAATAATTTTGAATCACTGTTCATGCCAAAACTCATATTGATAATATTTATGTCATTATCTATACACCACTGAATTGCCGAAATGATTCTACTTACAGGAGCCTCATTATTATCATCCAATACTTTAACAGAATATATATCAATTGCACTGTTATCATTAATCACTCCAGTTGTTGGTACACTTTTTTTATCTGATTTAATAATATTGGCAACAGCTGTGCCATGACCTGTCACATCAATTCCTATTGTATCTGCATCATCAACCAAATTTACAGATTTTTTTATTTCACTTGACATCATATCTGTTCCAGAATCTAATACAGCTACCTTTACTAATCCATCACCAGCCTGTTCCGCCTCAGCTTTAACAGCATTTACATTCCACTTTGAATCCACAATTTGATTGATATTCTCTTGCCAGCTTACATCCGCTCCTTTCACGATATAATCTTTTTCAATGTATGTATCTCGATTTGATTGTAATGACTGTAATCTTTTTCGAGATAGTCTTTCGGTCTTTACCAAACGATTCTTTCTCATACTTCTATTGTAATTTTTGTTTTCTGATTTTCCTGAGAAATTCGCTTTCATCTTATTGTACATATCCACAGATTTAGATTCAATAATATACCCCGTATAATCATCCTGCATCTTTTTTGTTTCTGCTTTTGCTATGACAACTATATTATTGTTTATATAATCGTATGAATTCATTGTCATAGACAAACAAAGCACAACAGCAATCTTTGAAAACATTCTTATTCTCATTTTTCCTCCATTTCCGTGCAGATGTTTTGCACCTTCTGCACTTAAGTGTAACTATATATAACATATTCCAAATATCCCATATGTTATAATTTTATTGATTCCTTTGAAACAATGGTTATCTAATCCTTTCTCTTTTCTGTGCAATAGCATAGTAACACACAAGCGATAATAGTATCCCCCCACCGATCAGTTTCACAGCAAGCGGAAGTGTTACCAGCGTTGCCTTGCTCTTAGGATCAATGATCTGCGCAAGTGAATATGCCTGCTTTGCCGGAGATGCCAATGCATAATTGACGGCATTATATACTAAAAACGGCATAAACAGTACGGCTATCGGCTTAGTGATAAAACACGAAACAGCCAGCGCCGAACCGGCAAGCAGCCCTCCTGCGGCCAGACCCAGTACTAAAAACAAACCAAAATATATCCATGGATGAATAAAATAATACTCTGAAAAGATCTGGCGATCCACTATTCCACTCTGAAAGCTGGTCATCGCTGGTGGAATACAAGGAAAATAGGGCATAGTTACGATCAATGATAACAACATCGGCATCACCGAAGCCGCCGCCCCACTCACAAAAGCCGCCAGATATTTTGCCAGCAGATACCGCGATTTCTTCTGTCTGGTCAAAATATTTCTTGTATAATTCAGCTCTTCATCTCTGGCATAACTGGTTCCAAAAGGAAGCACCGCTAGAATTGGAAACAGCATATAATAAATACCGCCATATGGCAGAAACGTATTTCCCGTCAGACATCTTTCAAAGACCGTATCCGGATAGTACGTAGTATGATCTTCCACCTTCTCCGTTCCCACACGTATTATTATTGCCTCATATTCTTTTTGCATCGCGAGACTTCCTTTTAACGCTGCCACAGACAGCAGTATTGAAAACAGAACAACGATCAGCATTCCCTTGCTGCTAAATGCCCTTTTCAGTTCCATTGAAAACATATTTACTTACTTCCTTTCTCCTAACGGTTTCCCAACAGATTTTTTCTGCTAAATATGACTGTTCCAACAACCAGACAGACAAGCAGGCTCGCACAGGACAATACCAGATTTCCACGGTGTCCCATTGATGATGTCAGCAGTCTCGCCGGCATTCCCCACGTCCCCCACAGAAAAACGCTCTGCTTATATGTAGCAATTCCTTGCAGAACAAACAGCAGCAGATATGCAAAGGTAGTATTTACCACCATCTCAAGTGTAATTTCAAGCACTGCCAGAAAAAGTGACATCATCAAGGGCAGAACAAATGCTGCCAGCCATACCACCCTATCCGGTCTGTCCATATACCCCTGTATATGGGTTCCTGTCAGGACTGCGGACACCTGCATCGTTGCATCGGCATCATATACACATCTTGCGGTAATAAACATACATATCATACATACCGCATAATAAAGGCTCATCATAATAAGCGCACACAAACCCTTGGAAAGCCACCACCGGACTCTGCTTCCGTTACGCGCAATGACCATAATCCCCTCTTCGTCCAGATCACGGCTTGTGTATCCCGCCACGACCAAAAGCGAAAATGCCTGAAACATCATCCAACCAACCGGGAAAACAAAAGTAATCTCTTCCAAGTTAAATGCTTTGCGGCCTTCCAGTAAAAGTATCCAGTAGTCTAACAGCGTTCCACGGCTGTTTTCCTGGGCCTCTACATAAGTGTCATGTATATGCATAGCTCCTGCAACACCTATGAGTGCGGGAAGCAACAAATAATACCACCGCAATACAATTCCTTTGAGGAAATCATACCGCACCAGTTTTGCAAATTTCATGGTCCTTATCCCTCCTTTCGGTCTGCCTCATCCACACTGGCTACCTTTCCATCACGCAAATAAACAACCTTGTCCGCAAGGAGCTCCATCTCTTCCTTGTCATGACATGCCACAATAATGATCCGTCCCGGATCTTTTAAAGACAGAATAAGTTGTCTCATCTGCTCCACACCTTCACCATCAATTGCATTGATCGGCTCATCAAGCATGATGATCTCTGGTTTTCCCATAATAGCTGCCGCAACACCAAGTCTCTGTTTCATTCCCAGTGAATATTTTCCAAATTTCTTGCTGCCTGCATCACCCAGACCAACCTCTTGCAGCAGATTCCGTATCTCCTCACCTGATACGCCCCCCTGCAGTCCGGCTAACATCCTTAAATTTTTGTACCCGCTATATTCCGGCAGGAAAGACGGATTTTCCAATAAGATTCCCAAACTCTCCGGCAATGTCATGTCCCGGTGCAGTTTTTTACCATTAATATATATTTCTCCGGATGTCGGCCGGATCAGTCCTGCTATTGCACGCATCAGCATCGTCTTTCCACATCCGTTTTTACCCTGCAGTCCATAGATATACCCTCCCTGCAGCTCCAGAGACACATCATCTAATACCGCAACTCCCCTTATCTTTTTTGTAAAATGCTCAATAGATATATTCATGATTAACCTCCTTATTGCGGACGCGCCACGCAGTAATTAGCATATTTAATGCGGCCCTTCCTTGGATCTGCTTTTGGTTCTGTGTATCCGCTTAACTGTACATAAAAATCTGTTTTCGCCGGATCAAAATGCTCCTTCTTTTTGACGGTCACGATCACTCCCGTAACACACTCAATTTCTTCCCCCGGAGCAAGCGTTACGCCAACTTCCAGTTTTCCATCATTCTCATCCATTGTCTTGGCTCCTTTTTGCGATGACTTGAAGTAATCATAACTTGAACGTCCAATATATTTATTACCCCGGTAATATCCCAAATCCGAAACCGCAACATACTCCTGTTTTGTGATTGGCGTATAATTCTTGATCTTCATCTTCACAAAGACCATGTAATTCATATACTGATCATCATTCTTGATATTTCCTTCACCGATAACACTGCCATCCGGTGCTAAAGAATCCGGCCACATACATTTCTGATCGTATTCCGCATACTGTTTTACATTTGTTACACACTGCAAATCCAGCAATTGATGTCCAACGCCTTCAAATATAGATTCCTTATCACGGTTTAACACTTGTCCCTTTTTCGTATCCTTGATCTTCCGACACTCTTCATACTGTTCATAAAATCGATCAACATCTTTACTCGCCACGTTTTTTATATGATGCAGCGTAAGATATGTTCTGTGTGGATATCCTTTCATAGCAATAGCAACATCCAGCTTGTCGGCATTTTCAAAATGTTCATCAGTAAACATACTTTCACTAAGTGTAAACGGCAGTATTAATTCTCCTGAAGCTCCTCCATAAATAAACACGGTAGTATTTTGTATTTGATTGATCGCACAAAGATACGACATATCTAACCCCGTATATGCAGCTCCTGCCATAAACATATATTCCATAAGATCAATCGTCTTGGCTGTCTTTGCAGTGTTTTCAAATCTCATATGAACCAACAGGACTTTCATACGTCCACCTCCACCCTTCTCTATCGGAAGTGAAAACGAAGTACTGTCTATACTTGTTGCCGTCTCCGGATAACGGTCATAAAAAGAAGGTGCATCAAGCATTTCTTCCTTCAGTACGGTATATCGTATACCGTCCATGACCATATCTTTAGAATCACTCATATAACGGATATCTGCTTTATCATTACCCCGATTCACCCGGTCAACTGCACTGATCCAATAACAGGCATAGGCTCCTATACATAACACCAGCAAAACCCCTATCAATCTCTTCATTATAACCTCATTTCTGCATACACCATGCATTTATACAATATGGCGCATATGAGAAAACCGATGATTATCCATTTCCCAATATACCGCCATTTTTTCTTATCTCATTTCGCTCAACATTTACTTAAATACCGTATAAGACGAATTTTCCGTACTGTCAGGACTCCATAAACCGGAAGTAGCTACTCCTTTGTTGACATAACTGTAAAGTCTAGCGCGATTGCATCCATACTCACGAACATAATTTACGATCAATCCCTGTACATTTAACGGGATAAACACTCCATTACTACAATTTTGTACATTTAAATGCTGGTCTTTATTTTTGTCATAATAACATCCGCTGACCTTTGCATACGTCCCTCCATACTTTCTCGGATAGCAATAGGTCATTGTAGTATCTTTCTTTTCGCGCCATCTTGTATAATTCGGATATGAATCTACTCCCGAAACAAAACTAAATTCCTCATCCCTAACGTTGCCGGCTGCTAATGCGAGCGGACTGGTTGACAGCATGCTGACCGCTGTCATACTCAATACGATACCGTAACTTAACAGTTTTGTTTTGTTGATTCTCATATTTTCCTACATTTCTCATGCAGAAACTTTATATTTTCTGCAGTATCGTGTACTTACACAGCATACACAGACCTAATATGCTATAATTATCGTGTGTTGTTTTAATCTGCGGTACAGAGGGTCTGTTCTCAAGTACTGCAGATTTCTTGGCGTAATAGCAATACGCCCATGTAGATTTCTAAATCTACTCCCCTGTGTGATGCCGTAACTCTTCTGGCAACATTGGCTCATAACATCTGCCTCGACAAGGCATAGTTGCAAAAATATTAGCCATAAACGCTGCAAGCATCAACATTCCTGTGGCTAATTTTGAACTCAAAATTCCTTTCATACCTTACAATCCTCCTTTCCCTAATTTCACATTGCCACTATAGCATCCGCATTATCCGATTTCAATAACTTGGCGTTGAATTGCGTTTTTTTGGCGTTGAATAGTTTTTTTTAATATTGACTTTTCTATTACAGTGGCTATATTTTAAGAATATAATGAACTTACAACCATTTTCGTATGCTCCACATTATACCCACAGGAAGGATGTTAAAAATGATTCACATTATTTCCTGACGAAGTAATTTGGCCAAGATTACCGTCAGCGCACATAGGATAATTGCCGATGCAATAAATATGTGCAGAATCCCTGACAATAGATACAGACAGCTTGCAATCAATACTTCTGTCAATATCGTTACATAAACACCTTTTCGACAATCAGACATCTCTTCCTTTGACAGATTGAGATTGGGATGATTAACCGGTGAAAATATAAACAATACACAAATGCTGATTATCACTAGAAAAATCATTACAATCGGGTGTGTTTGAAGAAAAGGCGCTATCCATCTGACCACTGCCAATAGCATCGCAATCGTTCCTACCAAACAACCAAGCAAGGTTTTCGCATGATATCCGCCAGAGTACTGCCGTATCCCTTTAAAAGCAACAGCATATATCAATCCTTCCAGTATGTTATGCGTCCATAAACATACCATCGCTAGCAAGGTATACGTAATGACTTGCTCTGCTCGTATTGTCAAAGCATAAATATATTCATCACGTTTCTCGCTTTCCAAAATTTCCTGACCTATCATCCGATCCACAAGTTTGGTTATCATGTGTGTCCTCCATCTGGACAATGTGCATCTCAAAGTTACATTTTCACTTTAACAAATCCATTGCGAATTTCAATGCCCATGTAAAAATTCGACTATTTCATGTAAAAATTCGACTATATTTTTTTATGAAAAATTTTAAAATATGTCTTGACAAATCTTTTTCAGGTTAAATCTCAACCGAGAACTCCATGTCGACAACATAATTATTTAGTGTTAAAATAGTCAGGGATTCCATCTTCTCATATACTGAATTATGCACATTTGGGATCAAAGATTAAAAACGGAAAGTGAGGCGAAGAATATGAAGAAGCAGCATAGGCGTTGGATCAGTCTGTTCCTCGTTTTGGTGTTTATCCTCAACGGTATTTTTCTTGATGTTCCCGAACTGCATCAAGCTGCATCTCAGTTCACATTCGCCAATCACAAAGTTGTTTTTTCAGATCAGGATACGATACTGCATGCTTCGGCAAATATCCTACGAAATGCTGATTTTTGCACAGAAGATCTGCTCGGCATACAATCACGCGACGCCTCCAGTCTGCGTGGTGTAAGAGACGGTCGCAGAAGCAATGCAAAAGTACGAGTATTCTTGTCCTTGGTACATATTTTAGATTCAAAGATTTCCTATATTTCGGAAATGGCAGACTGTACCTTCCTTGGCAATATTACCTTTAGCTGCAGGACAATTCTGCGTTATATACAGCGGCAGGATGGAAAAAAGCCACTTTAATCCACGATAGCGAGTAGCGTAATAAAAAGTCTAGCGTTCTTATTTTTAGATTTATGGAGGATTATTATGAGTATACCATTGTGGATTTTAATTATTATTGGAAGTATTTTTGGAATTGTTTTAACTGGCGGCACGGTGATCGGCTTGATCGCTGTCATTATTTTTAAGATCTACCGCAAAGTTAGATTTGGAATTTCCTTATACGAATAAACAACTAAAAAAGTAAAGAAACAGCTGTCCTGCGGATCAAACTGCAGGACAGTCATTCTTTATGTTGCACGTAACATTTCTTTACAATTTCGCTAAGTCTTCCTGACTGATCAGACGAACATCGCTCGCTTTCAGCACTTCTGCACCTTTCTTAATATCGGTAACACGGAAGATCAAATGCGCCTTACCGGATGTATGCGTGTTAAAAGCATACATATATTCAACATTGATCCCATTCTCGCCAAAAATATCTAACACATTTGCCAGACTTCCCGGCTGATCCGACAACTCAATCGCCATAACATCCTTCGTAGAAGATATATAACCTGCATCTTTTATCACTGTGGATGCATTGTAGATATCATCAACGATCAATCGAACGATACCAAAGTCCTGCGCATCCGCAACCGATAATGCACGCATATTAATATTATTTTCACGAAGTACATCGGTCAGCTCTTTTAATTTACCCGGCTTGTTTTCCAAAAATACAGAAATCTGCTTAACCATCATAGTGGACACCCCCATTCATTTTTACATTATTTATACAAATTTCTCTTATCGATAACGCGTACCGCCTTACCTTCACTTCTTGTAATTGTTTTCGGATTTACAAGAGTTACTTTCGCATAAATACCAAGCATTGCTTTCAATGCAGTTACCAATTCCTTCTCCTTTGCCGTAACTTCGCTCATGCTGTCTGAGAACATCTCCGGCGTCATCTCCACCTGTACCTCGATCGTATCACTGTTGTTGACACGATCAACGATGATCTGATAATTTGCCGCATATCCTTTATTCATCAATACCGTTTCGATCTGTGATGGGAATACATTCACACCTTTGACGATCAACATATCATCACTGCGACCCAACGGTTTTGTCATTTTGATATGTGTACGTCCGCAGGAACATTTCTTGCGGCTCAAGATACAAATATCTCTCGTGCGGTAACGAAGCAGCGGGAATGCCTCTTTCGTGATACTTGTAAATACAAGCTCACCTTTTTCTCCATCCGGAAGAACCTCCCCCGTCTTTGGATTGATTACTTCTGCAATAAAATGATCTTCATTGACATGCATGCCGTTCTGCTCAGAACACTCAAAGGCTACACCCGGTCCGGAAATCTCTGTCAGGCCATAGATATCATATGCTTTGATACCAAGTTTTTCCTCAATATCATGTCGCATCTCATCAGTCCACGCCTCTGCACCAAAGATACCTGCCTTTAACTTAATCTGATCCTGTACACCTTTCTCATGAATACTCTCTGCTAAATATGCTGCATAAGACGGTGTACAGCAAAGGATCGTGGATCCCAGATCGGTCATAAACTGAATCTGACGCTCTGTATTACCGGAAGACATTGGGATCGTTAGGGATCCAACTTTGTGGGAACCGCCATTTAAGCCGGAACCACCGGTAAATAATCCATAACCATAGGATACATGCACAATATCTTCTTTGGTACCACCGGCTGCTACGATCGCTCTGGCACAGCAGTCTTCCCATAGATCCAGATCATGCTGTGTATAAAAAGCTACCACACGTCTTCCTGTTGTACCACTGGTTGAATGGATGCGTACACAATCCTTTAATGGCATCGCTAACAGTCCATATGGATACTGATCTCTTAAGTCGTCCTTCTCCGTAAATGGTAATTTATGCAGATCCTCAACGCCATGAATATCTTCCGGTTTGATCCCTGCCTCGTCCATTTTATTTTTGTAGAATGGAACATTGTCGTAGATGTGTTTCACCTGCTTAACAAGTCGCTCACTCTGCAGTTTCTTGATTTCTTCTACCGGCATCGTTTCGATTTCCGGCTGAAAATAATTTTGTGCCATGGTATTCACCCATTCCTCTCTCATATTGCAAGTTCGGGAGCTTCCCCTCCCAAAACTTGCTTTGCGAATTTCCTTCGCATTGTAAACCGCTAATATATCTTTATTCTAGTTGCGTCCCAGCATAAACGCTTTCTTGTTCATCTCCAAGAACTTCGGCGGTACACACGCTTCCAAAGACGCCAGCCAAGCTTCCTCGCTGATCTCCGGGAAGTAACGTGATACTCGTCCCATAAGCACGATATTTACCGCTTTTGGACTGCCTGCCTCCATAGCAAGAGACAATGCATCCATATCATCAATATCCGCCCCGGCAGCTTTCATCTTTTCGATGAGATTCTCCGGATACTCTGCTGCTCCTGTGATAACCGGCATCGGGTCGATTTCCTGATCAGAAACGACAATCTTGCCGCCTTTCTTGAGATAGTTCATGTATCTGGCTGCCTCTAATTTTTCAAAAGAGATAATAACATCTGCTTGTCCTTTGTCAATGATCGGTGAATACACTTTGTCACCATAGCGCACATATGTTACAACGCTTCCTCCGCGCTGACTCATTCCATGTACCTCAGATACTTTTACATCATAATTTTGACTGAGAAGTACATGTCCTAAAAGCTTGCTGGCAAGCAGAGAACCCTGACCACCTACACCTACGATCATAATATTTTTCGTCATTTTCGCGTCCTCCTATTCCGTAATTGCATCAAATTTGCAAAGCTGTTTACAAACGCCGCAGCCAACGCAAAGTGTGTTGTCGATCTGCGCTTTGCCGCCCTTAATACTAATTGCCGGACAGCCAAGCTTCATGCACATTTTGCAGCCCTTGCATTTGTCTTTATCAACATTCAAAGGAGGTTTTACCTCAACATATTTGAGAAGTGCACATGGTCTTCTGCTGATGATCACAGATGGCTCAGCGGCAGCAAGTTCTTCTTTGACTGCCTTATCACATGCTTCCAGATCGTATGGATCAACGACACGAACGCGGTTAAAGCCCATCGCCTTGCAAAGTGCTTCAAGATTGATCTTACCTGCCGGATCGCCCTTGATGTTGTAACCGGTCGTTGGATTCTGCTGATGACCTGTCATTCCCGTAATGGAATTATCTAAGATAATAACTGTTGAATTGCTCATGTTATAAGCAATGTTAGCAAGTCCGGTCATTCCGGAATGCATGAATGTAGAATCTCCGATCACGGCAACGGTCTTGCCTTCAGATTCTTCGCCACGCGCTTTATTAAATCCATGGATCGAGCTGATGGATGCGCCCATACATGCTGTTACGTCGATTGCTGACAATGGCGCAACTGCTCCTAATGTATAACATCCAATATCACCCATAACGGTACATTTGTTTTTGGATAATGTGTAGAACATTCCTCTATGAGGACAGCCCGCACACATTACCGGCGGTCTGACCGGAATGTTTTCATCCAAAGTCAGGCTTTCCTCTACCGGGATACCCATCTTTTCTGCAACCAGATTTTGTGAAAATTCATCTTCTAATGGGAATACGTCTTTACCTGTCACATCCAGTCCTAATTTCTTACAATGGCTCTCGATAATATCATCCAATTCTTCTATAATGAATAATTTGTCTACTTTTTGTGCAAAATCAAGAATTAATTTTTCAGGAAGCGGGTTGATCAGTCCCAATTTCAGGACACTTGCATTGTCTCCGAACACTTCCTTCACATATTGATACGAAGTTGAAGATGTAATAATTCCGATCTTAGTATCACCCATCTCAACACGGTTGAGTGGTGTTGTCTCAGCGTATGCGATCAAGTCTCTGGTACGCTGCTCTACAATTGGATGGCGGCGTTTCGCATTTGCCGGCATCATAACATATTTTGCTATGTCTTTCTTATATTCTTTGAGTGCCGGCTCCACACGTTCGGATGTTTCAACCAAACTCTGTGAATGTGCAACACGGGTACACATTTTCATGAATACCGGCGTATCATATTTCTCAGAAATTTCATAAGCGATCTTTGTGAATGCAAGTGCCTCTGCAGAATCCGAAGGCTCTAACATTGGTACCTTGGCAGCGATCGCATAATGTCTTGAATCCTGCTCGTTCTGGGATGAGTGCATACCCGCATCGTCCGCAACACCGATGATCATTCCGGCATTGATTCCGGTATAAGAGATCGTGAATAACGGATCTGCTGCGACATTAAGTCCTACGTGCTTCATTCCGCAAAAACTGCGTTTTCCCGCTACGGCAGCACCAAAAGCCACTTCCAGTGCTACTTTCTCATTTGGCGCCCACTCACAATAAATCTCATCGTACTTAGCTGCTTCTTCCGTAATCTCGGTACTTGGCGTACCCGGATAACTGGAAGCAACGCCACAGCCCGCTTCATACAGACCTCGTGCAACTGCAGCGTTACCTATCATTAACTGTTTCATTTAGCAGTTCCTCCTTTTTATCTAATGTGCTCTCGAAATAATATGTATGAACTTCGCGAGAGCGCATCCTGCATAATACTGATAATATTTTATCAAAAATTAAGCATAAGGTAAACTACTAATTGTGGGCAAGGGTGTTATTTGCAAAATTGGAACGTCCTAAGGATAAACAACTTTGCTGTGAAATCCTCTATTTGCAAAATTGGAACGCCTCTAGGTCGAATAACTGGCGACGTTCAAAATAGCAAGCTGACCATCCATTATATTCTGACTGTGCGATCAGATAAACCGCATGTCTTCCTGTGACGTTTTGCACTTTTGTACGAAGCGTAGTGCTATCTCGCTCAAACTCTGCCACGCCAATTTCTGTCTGCTCATCGTCGATACAAATATGCAGTTTGCCATGACAGCCCCGCGGATGTACTTTTGCCATAAATGTCATTTCATCTCCGGTAAAATCATCGCCAAAATCAAAATACTTCCAGCCCATTACGCAGCCATCGGTAATATTAGTGATGATTCTTGTAAAAGGATCTAATTCTGTGATGAATGCCGCTGGTTCATCTGCCTCAATTTTCTCTTCCTTTGACTCTGTGTCAACCTTAGGTTCTGCCTCTGACGGCTGCTCCGTTGTATCTGCTTCCTGCTCATTGCGTAAATGCTGGTCTGTGCTTTCAACGTTTTTCTCCAATTGAGCAGTTTTTATCTGTACGTTTTTCAGAACACATACCGTATCTGCCGCCGTTGCTTCATACGGATTCAACGACTCCTCAAATCCAAGAGATGTCATTTCCACGGTTGGGATCGTGCCGTCTTCTAATATCTCGATCCGCTCCACACAGCCCCTGCGCGACATGATCGAGCCATTGGTCATGCGATGATAAAAAATATACCACTGTCCGTTAATCTGGCAGATGGAGCCATGATTATTACCACCCGGATAGTCGGCACCATTGTCCACAATATATCCTCGATATGTAAATGGCCCGGTTGGAGAATCCGATGTAGCATATGCAAGCCTGCTGCCAATTTTAGGTGAATAGATCAAATAATAGGTATCTCCTACTTTTCGTGGGGAACAGGCTTCAAAAAATCCATCCTCCGTCTCCGTAACCGGAATAATGTCCGTCTGATAACTTCCATCCACGACTTCATACATATTGTCCCCGTTCAGTTCACACATGTAAGATCCCAAGAATCCACAATACACGTATACTCTTCCGTCATCATCAACCAATACACCCGGGTCGATAAACGTACCGTTGTCATAATGATCCGGTATATTGTACTGATACTGGGACAGCATCATAAATGGTCCTTCCGGTCGGTCACTCACCGCTACACAGCCTTTCGCATCTACAATATATGCATAGAGATAATATTTACCATCTTTCTCTACAACGTCCGGTGCATATAATTCATGTTCTGTCCAAGGTGTATCCGTTGTTTTGCCCTCTTTTGCCTTTGATCGGAAAATATCTCCGTGGCATGTCCAATGACTCAAATCATGGACAGATGCAGACCACACCTTTAATTTGTAATCACAAAATCTTTCACAATCCACACAATCATGTGATCCGTATACATATACGCGATCCCCAAATACTCTTGGTTCTCCATCCGGGATATACTCCCAAGATGGTAAATAAGGATTTGCCATAGTTAACCTCCGTTCTGTTCTTCGATAGGATATTCGGTGCAACTGTTAGTTTGCTCTCGCATCGTGATATTTATTTTGACGAGAATAACTTTTCATTGTAAAATTACTATGATGCAAACGACAAATATCGTTCGACCATAACCCTATTACTGTGTGTATTATACAAAAAGAATGTTTGTGGTTCAATAGAACAAAAAGACGTATATCTTTCATTTTCAGACTTGCGAAAATGGTTATAGAACCATGGAGTAATGTTTTTGTTTTCAGCACAGAGACAGTGTGGAACATCAGAACGGGGGGATAGAACCATGGAGTAATGTTTGTATTTTCAACGCAGAGACAGTGCGGAACATCAGAACGGGGGTATAGAACCATGGAGTAATGTCTGTGTTTTCAGCGCAGAGACAGTGTGGAACATCAGAACGGGGGGGATAGAACCATGGAGTAATGTTTGTATTTTCAACCAAAAGAAACGTGCTGAAGATAGAATGGAGATTTCGTATGGATTTTTTTTTGAATTGGTTTACACAGGATGAAACATTTCCTTTTTTTATACAATATGGAACACATGACGAAGATCTGTGTCTACATACACATGCCGATTTTTCAGAGCTTGTGATCGTGCTGAGCGGCACCGCCACACATGTGGTGGACGGAGAAGAGTATCCAATCCGTAAGGGGGATGTTTTTGTGATCAGTAATAATACTGCACACGGCTATAAACACCCCAAAAATTTTCATATATGTAATATCATGTTCCACCTGTCCTATTTTTTGGACTATCAAAGTGATATTAAAACAACGGCAGGCTTTCATGCACTTTTTGTCATTGAACCCACCTTAACCAAAACCCAAGGTTTTAAACGACAATTAACGTTGAACTTAGCACAATATGAAGAAATCCACACGTTGATCGTTTCACTCAAAAATGAATACGAAACTAAGCTCCCCGGCTATCAGACAATGATCATCAGTCTGCTCTCACAGCTTTTTACTTCGTTGTCACGTTTTTATGACGTGTCCCAAAAATCTGACAGTAAAGAGGTTGTTTCCATCGCAAATACTATTGCTTATATGGAAAATCATTACAATGAAGATTTATCCATCGAAGAACTGGCACAGTATTCCGGATTGTCCTCCAGACATTTCCGCCGGATCTTTCAGCGCATATACAGCATTAGTCCTACAAAATATATGACGATATTGCGCATTCAGGCCGCTATGAAAGCTCTGCAAAATCCTCATCTTTCGATCACAGAGATCGCTTTACTCTGCGGTTTTTCAGACAGTAATTATTTCTCAAGAAAATTTAAGGCTGAAACAGGAAAAAGCCCGCTGGAATACCGTAAGTATATCCAGGGACTTTCTAATTCCAGTATAACGATTTAGTTTCAATTTATCGGAAACTTACCCATACAACCGGGTAGATTCCGTTCGGATCCCAGTCGGGCGGAAGATTGTCTTTATATTCTGAAATCGTATCTTCCGGCAATACAAATATTGGATTCTTAACAATATCTTCTTTTTTGGTCTCAACCGTTTGCATACCGGCACGTTTTTTTGCCGTAATTTCTTTTCCCATCATTACCTTTTCACGATCACTAAAATTAGCACTCGTAAATTTTCCATTCAGGAACTCTGTCAATTTCTTGCCTTTTAGATTCTCGCCCTCTTTTCCGGATGGCAATTCCTCCTTACTCAGCGGTGTACTGCGAATCAACATCGCTTTTTCCCCTAACAGAGCTTTATCCAATACCATCCAGCGCATTCCGGCATAGTATACTTTAGTTCCAATCTCTGCCTTACGCATAAAGCGTTTTTGGTAACGGGTTGTGCGGTGTTCTGCATCTGCATATGCACCCGCTAAACGGTATACTTTCATTGCCTTCTTATGGTGATTATCATCGTCATATTTCTTGGCGATCTTGTAATAACAGGATTTCTTCATTGTTCCTACACCCGGCAAATATTCTACCTGATCATAAGAATTGATGGCAGCTTTGTAATCGCCAAGCATTTTATGCCCAAAACCTTTTACGATATACGACAATGGAGTTACCATGATCACCGTACAGATAACAACAATTACTGCCAATGCAATAGCGCGACGCTTATACACTTTGCGCGTTTCAATCTTGCGAATCCCCGCATGGCAAGCTTTGTCTCCTGCTTCTGCTTTATCTGCATATGCTGCAAATTTCTTTAATCTCCGATACTCACTATTTGCAGCAATGTAGTCACTCTTTGTTTTTGCTTTGTCATACATATCTTTCGCCGTCTGTAAGGTTTTCTCGCAACCTTCACGTTCTATCTGATCTGCCTTATCTGCGCACTGCTTACGACGCTTCCTGGCATCCTCATAATCTCCCAACTCCTCAAACATGGCGGCTGCGGAGCGAAGCGACGTTACCGCTCTCTCAAATCTCTCGACACAGTCGATTGCATCCATCAGTTCTACGGCAGTATTATATTTTTCCTCTTCCGGAGAGGGACCTGTCTTAAAAATGTCCTCTTTACTAAGTGCCATATTTTCCTCCATTCATTTCGTTACTTCCAAAACGGTTCTCTGCAAAGTTGGCTGCTTTTCGAAGCCACTTTCTATATCGTTTGTTTTCTCCAAACTACTCTCTGCAAAGTTGGCTGCTTTTCAAAGCCACTCGAACTTCCTTATTATACAATACCTTGCGCATCTTTACACCCTTTTTTTAATTTTTTCCCGGGAAAGTTTATTTTTGAGTTAATTAATGATCATTTCCCACACTGTTTGCATAATGCTGTCATTTCTGACTGTTGACAGATTCCACTGTTCGCATAATGCTGTCATTTCTGACTGTTGACAGATTCCACTGTTCACCTGCTACTGTTATGTCTGACTTTTGGCAGATTCCGGAAATATCTCGTCCAAGAAACGCGACGGATCAGTTTCATGATGAAGTCTGGTCTTTACATAGCTCATAATTAGCTTTGTTTTTGCGCGCGTCATTGCAACATAAAAAAGTCGTCGTTCTTCTTCCACATCTGCATCCAAAACCGCTTTGTTGTGAGGGGCAACACCTTCATTGACATCCGGAAGAAACACGATTTCATATTCCAATCCTTTGGCACCATGCATTGTCAATAGCTGTACCGCATCTTCTTTGGTTTCGTATTTTTTGTTTTCTTGCTCCTGCAGCGCCTCGCCATATTGTTTTATATAGTCAAACCATGCCTCCGTGGTCTCACACGCTCTCGCATCTTCCTGCAATTCATCTAATATATCAAACATATCCTCAGCGCGGATTCCCCGGTACTCTGCATATTCTCGAATATATTCATCGTAACCGATTCCCTTACGAATAAAATTAATGGCAGCATATGGTTTTAGCGACACCAGCATGGCAAGGTCTGATTGTAATTGCTCAATACGGTCAACCATCCAATCTTTATCTTCATAAAATAATTTTAATTCTTCAAAATCTGCATAAGTTTCCGTAAAAGCATTCCGATGTACATAGCGTTTTGGTCGATTAATGATACGCATCACCTTACTTCGCTCCCTTGCCCCTTGCGCCACCTCGATATAGGTCAATATATCTTTTGCGATCCAGTGCTCATATAAATTTGGCAAATGCTCCTTTAATTCAAAAGGAATGTTATACTCCATCAGCTTTACCGTCAGTCCGCGCGCCTGAGGATTGGTTCGAAACAGTACTGCCATTTCCCTGTACAAAACTCCCTCTTTACGATACTCCAAAATCTGCTGCCGTATCGCTTCATTTTGCTCAGCACTTTTTTCATAACAAAGGTTCTTGACCTCAGCTCCCGCCTCATGCGCTGCGAGGATGTCCTTTGGCAAACGATTTTGATTATGGGCGATCAGATTCCCTGCCGCTTTTACAATATTGGCACTGCAGCGGTAGTTTACCCCCAGCTTACATATTTGTGCGTTTTTATAATCCGCCAGAAATTGCTTCATAATATCCGGTCGTGCTCCTCGGAATCCATATATAGATTGATCGTCATCTCCTACTACAAAAAGATGGTTTTTCGGCTGCGCCAACAGTTTAACTGTCTCATATTGGACACGATTAATATCTTGAAATTCATCGATCAAAATATATGGATATTTTTGCTGCCACAGTGCGCGAATATCCGGCCGCTGTTCCAAAAGTTCGTAGCAATATACCAGCATATCATCAAAGTCAATAAGCCGCTTCTTCTCTAAGCAATGTTGATATTTCGTAAATATCTGTCGAAATGTATCCCCCGGACAGATCGGCGAATAATAGTGCTCCAGCTCTATCCGCTCTCCTTTCACACGACTGATCTCCGCAGTCAGATCCACCAGAAACTCATTTTCATCCTGTATTTCTAATCTGCTTTCAGCAACCAGATCCCGCAAAATACGATACTTCATCTCGTCACGTATAATGTTATCTGCACTATAATGATAAGCATATTTTAATATCGTAAAGAAAACCGCATGAAATGTTCCAAATTGAACACCTCCTTTGCCTCCCTCTGCCAAATAGCGCTGCTTCATCTCAGCAGCAGCCGCTTTCGTAAAGGTAATGACTAAAATATTGCCGGGAGCTACATCATGCTCATTAACCAATCGTTTGATACGCTCTGTAATTGTATATGTCTTTCCGGAACCAGGTCCCGCCAAAACTAACATCGGTCCGGCAAAATGCGATACAGCAATTCTCTGCTCTTCGTTTAGTTCCCTCATAATCCTCCTACTCAATAAAAGGGCAACGCATTAACGTTGCCCCTGTATGAATTACTTTTGATCTTCTATTCTTCATCTGCTGCCTCGCTCAGCATTTCGATTCCCTTACGGATACGTGCAAGCGACTCCTCTTTTCCAAGGATTTCCATAATCTCATATGCACCGCCCGGTGTCATCTGTTTGCCGGAAACTGCAGTTCGAAGTGGCCACAGTACACGACCATTTTTCAACTCTTTTTCTGCGATATAGGCTTTGCATTCTTCCTCAATCTCATCAATTGAGAAATCTGTCATTGCCTCCAGTCGTGGTAACATATCTTGCAACACTTCCAATGAATTCTCTGTGTTGGTCTTCATCTTCTTGTGTGTATACATCGCTACATCATACTCTGGTAATTCCTCAAAGAAATCAATCTTCTCTTTGATATCCGGAAATACTTCAATACGCGTCTTCAGCAATTCAGCGATCTTCTTAAGATCGTAATCTTTCGTCACCACTTCTTTAACAACCGGAAGAGCATGCTCCATATATGCATCCATATCCATTGCCTTGATATATTCACCGTTCATCCAACGCAGTTTTACAATATCAAAAACAGCCGGAGATTTACTAATATGATGGTAATCAAACACTTCCTCTAGCTCTTTCAGTGAGAAAATCTCTCTGTCTTCTGTCGGACTCCAGCCCAGTAACGCAACAAAGTTAATGATTGCCTCTGGCAAAAATCCCTGATCCAACAAATCTTCTACAGATGAATGTCCACAGCGTTTTGAAAGCTTTTTATGATTCTCATCTGTAATGGTTGGACAATGTACATACTCCGGCACTTCCCAGCCAAACGCCTCATACAGACGATTATATTTTGGAGCAGATGAAAGATACTCATTGCCTCGCACTACATGAGTGATCTCCTGCAAATGATCGTCTACAACATTCGCAAAATTATATGTTGGATAACCATCTGTCTTGATCAAGATCATATCATCAAGTTCTGCATTATCTACCTCAATATCGCCGTAAATGGCATCATGAAAGGTCGTTGTTCCCTCTGTCGGATTGTTCTGACGAATAACGTAAGGAATCCCTGCGTCAAGCTTTGCCTGAACTTCTTCTTTGGAAAGATGCAGACAATGCTTATCATATTTTGCAATTTCCTTGCCATCTTCTGTTTTACTGGATGCTCTCAGCTCTTCCAAACGCTCTTTCGTACAGAAGCAGTAATAAGCCTCTCCTTTTTCCACCAATTGTTTAGCGTAGTCCAAGTACACACCTGTCTTCATACGTTCACTCTGCACATATGGACCATAACCACCATCTTTGTCTGGTCCTTCATCGTGCTGCAATCCGGTAAGTTTCATTGTATTATAAATGATATCCAACGCTTCCGGCACAAAACGCTCCTGATCGGTATCTTCAATACGAAGCACAAACGTTCCATGTTCATGGCGTGCGATCAGATACTCATACAATGCGGTTCTCAAATTACCTACATGCATGCGTCCTGTTGGACTAGGTGCAAATCTTGTTCTTATCTTGCTCATTCTTTTCTGCCTCCTGAATTTTGTCTTTCTGCTTCTTTTTCTTATTCTGCGGAAGAGGAATGTCTGCCACATACTTAAACAATTCACATAAATCCCCATACGCACGATAGTTGGCGCGATCATCACCTACCATCTCGTGGGTATTTAACAGAAGCATTTTATCGCCTTTATAGTATTTCGTCAAATTTAAACACAACGGAGATCTTATTGATGTTCCAACGATCAGTAAAAGATCAGCGTTTTCTACAGCATTTGCTGCAGCCGATATTTTGCCATTGTCTACCATTTCGCCTAGCAAAGTAAATCCGGGCCGCAATGGCACACCACACTTCGTACATGACGGTATTCCTACCGCATGTCGTATAAAGTCTGATCCGTATACTTTACCACAGTTTGGACAATAGTTCTTCTCCACAGAACCATGAAGCTCTATCACGTCATCGCAACCAGCCATCTCATATAACGGATATACCGTTCGCTTCACGATCGCATCAAGCTTTCCTGCCTGCTGAAGACGCAAAGCACCTTCGTGTATCGAAGTCGGTTGCAATGCGCAATTTAGTATGATCTCCTTATAATATTGGTAAAATATCTCTACCCTTTTTGACAAAAACATGGATGAAATAATTTCATCATTCGAGTATCCATATTTTTGCTCAATATCATATGCAATATGTTCTGCGCGAACGCCATTTAATCCCGCTGCGCGTGCCACGCCAAGTCCACTGATCAACACAATATGGTCACTCTCTCTAGTCAATTTTCTCATTGCCTTTAATGAAGTTTCCATAATAATCCTCCCTTCTCCCACAGCCCTGCAAATTATGGGGCCGTCAGACACCAATTTGCAATTTTTGATCCGTCTGGATCATTTTTCCCCTAAATACTTACAAATACACTCCACTGTTTGGTCGATGCCAACAAAATCACTACGTATAACCATATCATAGTTATTGAGATTGGTCCATTTCTCACCTACATGGTAATTGTAATAATTCGCTCGTCTTTTGTCATTTTTCAATATGATATCTGCTGCCTTATCCGGTGCTTCTCCATATTCTGATATCACTCGATCAATTCGAAATTTCATGGATGCTTTCACAAACAGATTGACAATATTGTCCCGCTCTTTGAGAACATAGTCGGCACATCTGCCAACAATAACACACGGTCCCTCATCTGCCACTTTACGAATGACATCCGATTGTGCCAAAAAAATTCTATCATCCAACGATAATCCATTGAATCCAAAATCTTGATTGCCATACACATTGATCCCCATTGCAAGAGAATATAACAGACTGTTTGTCGCTCGATCCTCTGCTTTTGCAAAATTTTCCTCTGCAAAACCACTCTCTTTCGCAGCTCTGGTGATCAATTCATTGTCATAAAATGGAATTCCATAATATTCTGCTACTTTCTGTCCAATCTCTCTACCACCGCTGCCATACTGTCTGCCAATTGTGATTACCTTGTTCATACTAGCACCTCCAATCTCACTGTCTACACCTTCCGCTTCAACCAGAGTATTTCAAGATCATTCTGCAGAAATTATGCTCGGAATTGATGTCTGAATATTAACATCCGCATCATAATCCACGCCTTCTATACGAAATCCAAATATTTCGTAAAACTCCTGCCAATACCCATCAATATCCGTTAGTTCTGACAGGTTTTCCGGAGAAATTTTCTCCCAGATCTTTTTAACCTCCTCTTGAACCTCCGGTTTCATTTCATAATCATCCATACGGATCAAATGATTCTCATCTGTAGGCACTCCCCCCTCCACGCAAAGTCTGTCATGAACAAGTCGATACATTTGCTCAATACAGCCTTCGTGTAAATTCAATTCCTTCATCACCTTGAATAGAATTGATATATACAACGGAACGATCGGAATTGCGCTGCTTGACTGTGTTACCACCGCCTTATTAACTGCAACATATGCCTCTGTTCCCTGTATGTGTTCATTGATTTTATCTGCTGTGCGATACAGATCCTGCTTTGCCTGACCAATACTTCCATCATAATAGATCGGATACGTAAGCTCCGGTCCAATGTAGGAATATGCAACTGTCTTCGCACCATCCGCCAACACATCTGCTTCCTGCAATGCTTCCATCCAAAGCATCCAGTCCTCGCCACCCATAACCTTGATCGTATCATTGATCTCCTCCTCAGTCGCAGGCGGAATCGTTACTGTGGTGAGTTCATTTGTCAACAAATCAATACTTTGATTCGTAAATTCTTTATCTACTGTTTTCAAAACAGAACGATATGTCACCCCATCCGGAGCCTTACGACGCGGTGCTGCAAGACTGTAAATCACCATATCCACCTGACCAAAGTCTTTCTTGATCAATGCGATCGTCTCCTCTTTAATCTCCTGAGAATACGCATCTCCATTAATTGACTTCGCATAATGACCATCATTCTGTGCAAACTGCTCAAACGCCGCTGTGTTGTACCAGCCTGCGCTGGCTGTTCTCTTCTCCTTACCGGGCTTGTCAAAAATAACACCGATAGAATCTGCGCCACAAGCATATGTAAGTGCAATTCGGCTTGCGAGCCCATAACCCATAGACGCCCCCAACACAAGTACTTTCTTAGGGCCTTCTGCTTTCGGCTGAGACTTAACATATTCAATCTGTCTTCTCACTGATTCTTTACATCCCTCCGGATGCGCCGTCGTGCACATAAATCCTTTAACTTTTGGCTGAACTACCATTTTTATCCTCCATTTTCTTATCTGTAATGAATCGATCAACATCTACATATGTTGAATTATCCTCTCATATATACTTCCCGGTACTACAATAATAGCCTTGCTGTTTCTCCATTCAAATTACGATGTTTTAGGGTTATTATAGCACAAAAAAGATAGTAATTCAATCGTACACGCACTCGCAACATATGTCAAGTAATAATTTTTTTAATTTTTTTTACAACATTTCTCTTTACAAGGAACATTTGTTCTGCTATACTACTAATACCCCAAAAGAAAGGAATTGTTTGTATGAGACCTCGTTACATTACTATCCGCTTGGCAATCTCCACATGTTTGTGCATGATAGCTGTCCTAGGTTGTCTTTTGTCTTTATTTTACAAGGGAACACCTACTGCTTTACGAACTCCCGGAGCAGCTTTTTGTGGACTGAGCAGCTTATTCATTATATATAGGATCATATGCCTGTCACATAAAAGATCCATCTTCCGCAAAGGTGTTTATCACTCCCGCGACCTTGACCAGATATCCGGTGCTGATTTCGAGGCACTATCTTGTGATATACTGGTAGCAAACGGTTTCGAATTTGCAGAGAATACACAGGCAAGTGTTGATTTTGGTGTAGATGTTTTGGCAAGACGCGAGGGTATAACTTACGCGATCCAGTGCAAACGTTATGACTCCCCGGTTGGTATTGATGCTGTACAACAGGTCTATGCCGGGCGTGCATATTACGAATGCCATGTCGCAATGGTACTTACCAACCAATATTTTACCGGAAGCGCACGCAAGCTGGCAGATAAAATAGGTGTTGTTCTGTGGGATCGAGATATGTTGGAAGAACTATTACAGTAGTCCAGGAAAGAAGGAGGCTCTTATGCACACATGTAAAGTATCTGTCCGCGACTTGGTGGAATTTATATTACGCTCCGGTGATATTGTATCTTCTTCTACCGGCATCCGAGATACTGATGCTATGCAGGAAGGCACTCGCATTCACAAAAAGCTACAAAAGCAGATGGGATCACAATACCATGCCGAAGTCCCATTAAAATACACATCCTCTGTGTGCTATGATAACCTTTCGTTTGCAATATCCGTGGAAGGACGCGCTGACGGCATATTCCCGAAAGCTCTACTTCCAAGGCTGTACGATTTTGCTGACTTTTCAAGCGAGATCCCCCTAGAAACCGAGGCCGAGCATACCCATCCGATAATCCCATGCCGCACTATAATTCATGATGATTCCGAGGCACCTACTGACTTTATTGATGAGATCAAGGGCATATATCGTAATGTACACACAATGTACGAGCCCATTGCCGTTCACCGTGCTCAGGCGCTGTGTTATGCGTATATTTATGCCTCGCAGGAACACCTTTCATCCATTGGTATCCGCATCACTTATTGTCATATTCCCACGGAAGATATCCGCTATTTTTATGAAGTGATCACCTATGAGGACCTTCACCAATTTTATGAAACATTATTAACGGAATACGCAAAGTGGCTTGCTTGGCAGATACACTGGCAAGAAGAACGCGATGCCTCTATACGCCCGTTGGAATTTCCGTTTGTATATCGTAACGGACAGGCCGATCTTGTGAAAGGTGTCTACCAATCTATCCTACGACAAAAACGGCTCTATATCGAAGCCCCTACCGGCGTAGGCAAAACAATTGCAACAATATTTCCCGCTGTTAAAGCAATGGGGGAACATTTGACAGGGAAAATCTTTTATCTGACCGCCAAAACGATTACTCGTACGGTTGCTGAAAACACCTTCGCACTTCTGGCCAACCACCATGCAGCCCTCAAAAGTATCACCTTAACTGCCAAAGATAAGATCTGCATTCTAGAGAAAGCAAACTGTCATCCGGCAAATTGCGAACGTGCCAAAGGTCATTTTGACCGTATTAACGATGCCGTATATGATCTTATCACTCACGAATCACAGATCACTCGTGATATCGTAACGCAATACGCCTTAAAGCATGAAGTATGTCCTTTCGAGCTCAGTCTGGATGCTTCTCTTTGGTGCGATGCTGTGATCGGCGACTATAATTATGCCTTTGACCCGGATAGCCACCTCAAACGCTTTTTTTCAGATGGCGCTGCCGGAAGTACAGCGAATCTTTTTTTAGTAGATGAAGCACACAATTTGGTGGACCGTGCCCGCGATATGTACTCTGCAGTTTTGATCAAAGAAGACGTGTTAGAGGCCAAACGTCTCCTTAAAACCAAAAGCAAAAAGATCACAGCTTCTTTAGAAAGTGTAAATCGTGCACTTTTAGATCTGAAAAGACAATGTGACGAACTTCTCATCTGCACACTGTCTATGACAGATGCTTTGTTAGGACGCTTACTTCGACTTCAAAGTGTAATGGATGAGTTTTTACAAGATCCCTCTTTCAGTGAGAAAAAATTATCGGAGGAACAATTTAGCCAATTACTGGATTTTTACTTTAACATCCGTTCCTTTGTAAATGTATATGAGTTGGTTGATGAACACTATCTGATTTATTGCGACTATAATGATAACAGCAATTTCTGTGTTCATTTACAATGTATGAATCCATCTGCCAACCTGGAACAGTACCTTGCCATGGGACGCTCCGCTATTTTTTTCTCTGCAACACTGCTTCCTATTCAATACTATAGAGAGCAACTGGCAAGCCGCCCTGAAGATTACGCTATCTATGCCCCATCACCGTTCCCTGGTCACAACCGACTATTACTGGTCGGTCGGGATGTCAGCACTAAATACAGTCGACGCGGAGCTGCAATGTATGCCCGAATTGTAGACTATATATTACGATTTGTGCATGCCAGATCGGGCAACTATATGGTCTTTGTTCCATCCTATAAGATGCTGCAGGATATCTATGATATGATCGCCTCCTCTGATGCCAGTCAAGATCTGACTCTGCTTACACAAAATGCCACAATGGATGAGCAAGAACGAGAAGAGTTTCTGGCGCATTTTTCAGAATCTCCCACCACAACGACTGTAGGATTATGCGTCTTGGGCGGAATATTTAGCGAAGGAATAGATTTGAAGGCAGAACGACTGATAGGTGCTGTGATTGTGGGAACAGGTCTGCCAATGGTTTGCAATGAAAATGAACTCTATCGACAATTTTTTGACGGGGAAATTTCATCATTTTCAACAGGTTCTGAAAACGACGAAGCAACAATAAGAAACACCAGACATGGTTTTTCTTATGCATACCAATATCCGGGCATGAATAAAGTCCTGCAAGCAGCCGGACGTGTCATCCGAACCGAGCAGGACTATGGTTGTATCCTTTTATTAGACGATCGTTTTTTGCAGGGCAGTTATCAATCCCTCTTCCCACGTGAGTGGTTTCCGCATTATACAGTCACCCCTGAGACTATGACTGAACACTTGCTCAAGTTTTGGGAGGCACACAGCACTTAACTTTCCGTCCGTTTGCCAGGAATAATAAACTCCCGTTATCACAAACGGCTGTCCCTGTTTATCCGGAACAACTGTCCCTGTTCATTTAGAGCGACAGTCCCTGTTTATCTGGAACGGCTGTCCCTGTTTATCAAGAGCGGTAATCTCCGTTTATCTTCACATAATCGTATGTAAGATCACAGCCCCATGCCTTAGCAGATGCTTCGCCCTGATTCAAATGAACATGAATATAAATTTCATCTTTGTTCAATATTTTGGCCGCTTCTTCCTCGGAAAAAGCAACCCCTGCACCATTTTTACATACTGCTACTGTTCCGACTTCTGACTCCAACTCTACTGCCACTTTGTCAATATCGAACTCCGCTTCCGCATAACCAATTGCGCAAAGGATTCTTCCCCAGTTAGCATCTTCTCCGAACATAGCACATTTAAACAATGGGGATCGGATTACACTCTTCGCCACAACAATTGCTGTTTCCTGATCCGGTGCGCCATCACAAGAGCATTCTAAAAATTTAGAAGCACCCTCTCCATCTGCTGCCAACATTTTGGTCATATTCTCCATAACAACGTACAATGCTTTTTTAAACAGATCGAAATCAGCATTTTTCTCGGTAATCTCTGCATTTCCGGCTAAACCATTTGCCATAACACTAACCATGTCATTTGTGGAAGTATCACCATCTATACTCAAACAGTTGTATGTAACTTTAACAATTTCTGATAATGCCGCCTGTATCATTTCTCCGGAAATTGCCACATCCGTCGTGATAAAGTTAAGAGTGGTAGCCATATTAGGATGGATCATGCCGCTGCCTTTTGCCATGCCACCTAGTCTACATTTCTTACCATCCAAAAGAAATTCTACTGCAACCTCTTTCTGTACGGTATCTGTTGTCATAATTGCTTTTGCCGCAGCATCGTGTCCATCGATGCTTAATCCCTCTGCGAGTTCATGCATAGCATTTGCAAACGGCTCTACAGACATTGGTGCTCCGATGACACCGGTTGAAGCAACAATAACACGATCTGCTGTAATCCCCAATTCGTCAGCTGTTAACTTACAAACGGCATTTGCCACTTCTACGCCATTGGCATTACAGGTATTCGCATTCTTCGAATTCACGATCACTGCCTGTGCTTTGCCACCACTTTGCGCAAGATTTGCTTTCGTCACCAAAATAGGTGCACCCTTCACTTTATTTTGAGTATATACTGCTGCTGCTGTACATTCCTTCTCACTAAATATCATTCCAAGATCATTTTTTGTTTTTACCGGATTAATACCGCAATTCAATCCATTAGCCGTAAATCCCTGTGCAGCACACACACCATTTTCCACATACTCATACCCAGCATACTCTTTCTTTGTCATTTTGTCCTCATTTCCGCACACATGCTATTCTGACAAATTTATACCACGTGTGCAAATATATAAATCTGCCGACTCAGATAGATGCTGTAATTCAAAGTCGAGTTTAACCACTACTGCACCTACCCGCCATTGTAAAAAGCCATCCCTATAGTAACAGATTCCGCAAAAAAATACCATCCTTTTCCCATTGCAAAAAGGATGGTATTTATAATCTTCCTATAGCGATAAAGATATAATCTAAGGACATGTACTTACCACAACTAGTCAACCTGATCACAGTTTACTCTTAAAGCATACATCGTCATAGGCAACGCATGTACCTACCGCATACTAGTCAACTTGATCGCAATTACCCGATCGACCTTATAAGTGCATTTCGAATATTTACAACCGGAAAATACTGTATATAAATATTGTCCATATACCATACTTCCACAGGCTCTTGGTGGAATTGTAGTCTTCTTCGTATACGCTTTTTTTGCCACACCGCCTGACGCTGCCGGTGTCGAAAATGCAGGTTTATAGGTGCGAATCTGGGACAAATAGCCGGACTGTTTGTTGTTTGACTGAGAACTTCTCACCACATACATATAACCATTCGCGTCAAAGGATACGGCTCTCGTTCGATTTGGCATTGCCATATAATATTTACGTGTCAGCGATACTGCACCTGTTGTATTGGTTTGCACTACATAGCCATACATTCTCGTTGCAAGCTTCGAATTATAAGCTCCAATCCACAATACATGATCTCTGTATGCCATATAAGAACCTTTTGTTGCTATGGAATAAGTTTCATCAAACGCAGCTAATTCCGTGTATGCGCTCCCTGACGCTACCGCTTTAGAGATCATCTCATATGAAAAACGAACAACTTTTTTCCCTTGTGTCAGCCACACATTCTTGCCATCATACGCCATTGCGTCAATTTTTGTCTTATTTGGCATAACCAACGTCGTAATATATGATTTTGAAGACCGGCTTAATACGTAGATGACAGATTCATCCTCTCCATTATATGCGTATGCTGATACAAGCATATAGGCCCCTGCTGTGCAGCCTCCTTGTGGAAACATTCGATTATTGGCGAAACCTGCTACGTTGGTTGTTTTCATCCCTGGTATAGCAAAGCTTTTCGTATAGTTTGCTTTACGCAAAAATGCATATTTCTTATATGCCGGAGACTTCTTAAACTTTGCTGTGCTGGAATACTTTCTTGCACCTTTCGATGTCGCACTTACCGTTATAGTCTTAGCAGCGTAGGCTTGCGAAAGCTCTCCTTCTACCGGAAGACCATTGGCATTCAAAGTATAGGCAGATATCTTAAAGTAATAAGTTTTATTTTGCTCTAAAGATTTTTTAACATATTTGCAAGTACCGGGATTCGTAATTGTTTTTGTTCTTGTATATGTTCCTGTCTTGCTTGTCGCATAGTAAATATAATATCCGCTCGCATCTTTTTGTTCTGTCCAATATAACTTGACGCGCTTAGAACCACCTTTGATCTGTGTTACCTGTGGCGCTATCGGCGCGGTTACTTCTGTAACCTGTGGTGTTGCACTAGGTTCTACTGTAGCCTGCGGTGTGTTGCCCGGCACTGTCGTTGGCTGCTCACTAACCTGTGGTGCATCATCTGGTTTTGCGGTTGGCTGCCCACTAACCTGTGGCGCATCATCCGGTTTTACAGTCGGCTGCCCACTAACCTGTGGTGTGTCATCCTGAACTGCACCCGGCTCTTTCGTAATCTGGGGGCTGGATGCCGGATCTAATTCTGTCTGTGGCGTTGCACTTGACCCTACTCCTGAAGATGCTTCATCTGCAGAAATATGCATGCTATTTGCTGCATACGTCCCGCTCACTATTAATGCTGCTGATAATACAAATGATAATAATCTTTTCATAAATTCTATATTCCTCTTTTCTTTTTGGATGAAAATGTTGAAGACTCTGTAACACTTTCATCTGTTTTTGTAAATATTTCTTCGCCGTCTTTCAACCGCTCCTACCATATTTTCCCTTATATTAACGCTGTTTTTTGTCATTTATATGTTAGCTTTTTCACAGAAAAGTGACAATTTCGACAAATCACCTATACCAAAAAAGCAAAGCCAGCGCTTTGCTTTACAAGAATTGCTAAAGCAATTCTTGGTGATGTCACGCTACATAACAGCATTTTCCTATCAATAAAATAAAGCAAAGCCAGCGCTTTGCTTTACAAGAATTGCTAAAGCAATTCTTGGTGGCTTCCCTCTACGTTACGAGCAATTTCCTATATCAAAAAAGAGGTACCACAGAAAATTTCTGCAATACCTCTTTCTATTAAGAGCAATATTAAAATTATACTAACTCAATGAGTACCTGCATAGCAGCATCACCCTTACGCTGACCAATCTTCACGATACGGGTATAACCACCATTACCATTGCGCTCAGCATACTTTGGTGCAAGATCATCCAAAACAAATGCTGCAACATCAACAGTCTTAGTACCACTCTTGCGTCCCTGCATCTCTGCCGGAACCTCAGTGATGTTGTAAAGAACCTTCTGCATCTTTCTACGAGCATGCAGTCTGGATGGCTGATCCTTTCTGATCTCCTTCTCTACTTCATCAAACTGTGTTACCTTCTTACCATCAACGACTTCTTTCACACGCTTACCATCTTTGTCCTTGCGGGCAACCTTAGCAGTAACGGTTACAGTGTCGTAATTATTGCATTCCTTAACACCCAGAGCAATGATTCCCTCTGCGATTTTACGAATCTCTTTCGCTTTTGCCTCAGTAGTAACAATACTGCCATGATACAACAAATTTGTCACCTGATTGCGAAGCAAAGCTTTTCTCTGGCTGGAAGTTCTTCCAAGTTTTCTATAGCCTGCCATTGTGCTTACCTCCTAATTATTCATCTCCCAAGTTCAAGGAAAGACCTAACTCCTTAAGCTTAGACAATACTTCTTCCAAAGATTTACGTCCAAGGTTTCTAACTTTCATCATGTCTTCCGATGTACGGTTGCAAAGTTCCTCAACAGTGTTGATTCCTGCTCTCTTCAAGCAGTTGTATGAACGAACGGAAAGCTCTAATTCATCAATATTCATTTCCAACACTTTGTCTTTGCTATTCTCTTCTTCAGCCGCAATAACCTGAATACGAGAACTCTTATCAGATAAATCAATAAATGATCTCAAGTGATCGGATAACACCTTTGCAGCAAGACTTACTGCATCACTTGGCTCAATTGTACCATCTGTAAATACATCTAATGTCAGCTTATCATAATCTGTAATCTGACCAACACGAGTATTCTCAACCTTGATATTAACTCTCTCTACCGGAGTAAAGATAGAATCGATTGCGATAACATTGATCGGTAAATCTTCACGTTTGTTCTTATCAGAACTTACGTATCCACGACCATTTACAATTGTCATCTCAATGTAAAGTTTGCAGTCAGGACCACCACTCAATGTAGCAATCACCTGATCCGGATTCATGATCTCGATATCAGAATCCACCTGAATATCAGACGCTCTGACCACACCCTCGCCGGAGGCCTCGATATAAGCAGTCTTGACCTCATCGGTCTCACTGTTATTCTTGATTGCCAGACTCTTGATGTTCATAATAATCTCAGTAACGTCTTCCTTCACACCAGGAATTGCTGAAAACTCATGACCAACTCCGTCAATACGAATATGACTAACTGCTGTACCCGGCAATGATGAAAGCATGATTCTTCTCAGAGAATTTCCAAGAGTTGTACCATAACCACGCTCCAATGGTTCTACTACAAAACGTCCATATTTCTTATCTTCTGAAATATCTGCAATCTTAATATTTGGTTCTTTAAAATCAAGCACTCCCAGTACCTCCTTTTGGGGTTCAATGCTTACCTGATCTGCGAGTTATTATTTAGAATACAACTCGACGATAAGCACTTCATTTACAGGAACATCAATCTGCTCTCTTGTTGGGATTTCCTTAACGACACCAGAAAGCTTCTCATGATCTGCCTCAAGCCAATCAGGAACAAGACGGCCATCTGTTACTTCAAGGATATCCTTATATCTCTGAGCTCCTTTGTGCTTCTCTTTGATTTCGATCACATCACCCGGCTTAACTTCATATGATGGGATGTTTACACATTTACCATTTACTAATACGTGCTTATGACCTACGATCTGACGAGCTTCTTTTCTTGTACGACCATATCCCATACGGAACAATACGTTGTCCAAACGAAGCTCTAAAAGAATGAGAAGGTTCTCACCTGTTGTACCATATTTTAATTTCTGTGCCTTTGCAAAATCATTTCTAAATGGTTTCTCTAATACACCATAAATAAATTTTGCTTTCTGCTTCTCTTTTAACTGAAGTCCATACTCGCTAGGCTTTCTTCCCTGTCTAACATTTCTGTTGGACTTTTTGTCAATTCCTAAGAACTGTGGATCCAAGCCAAGAGTTCTACATCTCTTCAATACTGGCGTCATATCTCTTGCCATGTCATTTTCCTCCTATAATAATTAATCATCAATTCATTGTCATATAAAAATGCAAATTATACACGACGACGCTTTGGCGGTCTACATCCATTGTGTGGAACCGGTGTCACGTCTCTGATGCTTGTTACGTCAATACCACATGCAGACAACGCACGGATTGCTGCCTCACGACCTGAACCAGGTCCTTTTACCATAACATCTACAGATGTTAAGCCGTGTGGGATTGCTGCCTTAGCTGCAGTCTCTGCTGCCATCTGTGCTGCATAAGGAGTGGACTTCTTGGATCCTCTGAATCCTAATCCACCTGCGCTTGCCCAAGAGATTGCATTTCCTTCTGCATCTGTGAGCGTAACGATCGTATTATTAAAGGAAGACTGAATATGTGCCTGTCCATGTCCGACATTTTTCTTGACACGCTTCTTGCCTGTCTTCTTTACAACTTGCTGTTTAGCCATTGTCAAACCCTCCTGTTAGAATTTGTACATACTTACTTATTATTATTTCTTCTTATTTGCGACAGTACGCTTTGGACCCTTGCGAGTTCTAGCATTTGTCTTTGTCTTCTGTCCACGAACAGGAAGACCTTTTCTATGACGGATTCCTCTGTAGCATCCGATTTCCTGCAGTCTCTTGATGTTCATCGCGATTTCTCTACGAAGATCACCTTCCACTGTCTGTGTCTCATCGATCACACTGCTAATACGCTTTACTTCATCATCAGTAAGATCCTTAACACGAGTGTCAGGGCTTACATTAGCCTCTGCTAAAATACGGTTGGAACTAACTCTACCGATACCATAAATATAGGTAAGTCCGATCTCAACACGCTTGTCTCTTGGTAAGTCTACACCACTAATACGTGCCATGTGTACTTTACACCTCCGTTATTTTTTGTTTTGAAAAATAGATACATGATTTTGCAGTAAAATTACTGCACAGCCGCTTTAAACTGTAATCCTATTGCATAGACGTCCTCCAAAATCTCTGCCACAATGAATCCGCATACGCGAACCGCAGTGTATTCTTACGCTGCACAGAAATCATCGGGTTGCCTGCGAAATGGCAACCGGTACTACGCCGCAGTCATCAATCTGCCATGATAGGACCGACATGGATGAAATGACGCATCCTTGCTTTGTTTCCAAAGCTTGCCGAAGTGGTTAATCACTCCACCTACAATGTCATCGCATCCGTAAATGCGATAATGAACAGAAAGCAAGTCTATCTCGTGAGCAGGTCTATCGCCTGCCTCCTAATTAGCCCTGTCTCTGCTTATGACGTGGGTTCTCACAGATAACTCTGATACGACCCTTTCTCTTGATGACCTTACATTTTTCGCAAATCGGTTTTACTGAAGATCTAACTTTCACAGCAATAACCTCCTTTCAATAAAGTCCATTGTCTACTATATCATATACATTTCTTGGTTGCAAGTGGTTTTTTCGGGAATTTCTAATTTTCTGGAAATTCTGTTTTTCAAAAGAGTTCATACAATGTTCTGTTCATTATTTTTCTTTCTCTGTGCGGTGATCGCTTCCCCCTACGTTACGAGCATTTTCCTATCAATGTAAAAAAAAGACCACATGCGCATTGCTTGACACATATAGTCTTATTTTTCCAAAAGATCGCTGATTATTTATCACGCCATGTAATACGGCCCTTTGTCAGATCATACGGAGACATCTCCATCGTAACTTTGTCACCCGGCAAAATGCGGATGAAGTTTTTGCGAAGTTTGCCGCTAATATGCGCTAATACCTGATGTCCATTCTCTAATTCTACCTTGAACATAGCATTTGGCAGCTTCTCGACAACGATTCCTTCAATTTCAATTACATCTTCTTTCGACATTTCAAACTCCATTTCCTCGCACATTATGCGATTTTTATATTATGATGTTGGGGACGAAAAAGGGTTTTGTCCCCAACTGATGACACATATTGCAATATAATATTCACACGCTATCGGATTATGCAAGACCTTCTTTCCATGAAAAGATCTCCGGCTCTCCTTCAGTGATCAGGATCGTATTTTCGTAGTGTGCTGACTTCATACTGTCAGTAGTAACTACCGTCCAGTCATCCTCAAGCACCCATACATCATAGTCACCTGCATTTACCATCGGTTCTATTGCAAGCGTCATGCCGGGACGCAGCTTTATACCTCGTCCAATCGGCTTAAAGTTTGGCACCTGTGGTTCCTCGTGAAGATTTCTTCCAATTCCATGACCAACCAGATCGCGCACAATAGAAAATCCGTTTGCTTCTGCATAGTTCTGGATAGCTTTGGAAATATCGTACAAATGATTGCCCGCCTTAGCGTATTTGATTCCTTCAAAAAAACTCTGCTTTGTCACATCGATCAAAAACTGATCTTCTTCTGAGATTTGACCAACAGCATGCGTTCTCGCTGCATCAGAATGATATCCTTCATAGATTACGCCGGCATCCAGGCTGACAATATCTCCCTCCTGCAAAATTCTCTTTTTGCTAGGAATACCATGGACGACCTCATCATTCACAGATACGCAAATACTCGCCGGATATCCGTTGTAGTTCAAAAAGGATGGGATGCATCCAAAACTACGGATCACTTCTTCTCCTTTACGATTGATATCCATTGTGCTAATGCCCGGACGAATAATCTTTGCCATTTCATCATGAACAATTCCTAAAATACGTCCGGCTTCTCTCATTTTTTCCAATTCATGCTCTGATTTAATTGTGACCGACATAATGTGCCTTCTTTCTAAATATTAATTTGAATTAACCAATAACTGCAGCAATTGCCTTTGCAACACCCTCGATACCAAGTGTTCCGTCAATCTCGTGAAGGATTCCCTGCTCTTTATAATATGCGATAAGAGGTGCTGTCTGATCGTGATATACTTTCAATCTCTTCTTTACCGTCTCCGGCTTATCATCGTCACGCAGCTGAAGCTCACCACCACATGCATCGCATTCGCCCTCTTTCTTAGGCGGGATGTTTACTGTATGGAAAGTAGCTCCACATTTTGCGCATACACGGCGTCCTGCCATACGATCAACAATTGCCTGATCTTCCATTTCAATATCAATCGCATAATCCAACGCTGTTCCCTGCTCTTTTAATGCTGCTGTGAGCGCCTCTGCCTGAGGAATGGTTCTTGGGAAACCATCTAAAATATATCCGTCTTTGCAATCTTCTTTGCTCAAACGATCTACAACAAGATCACATACAAGCTCGTCCGGAACCAGCTCTCCGGCATCCATATATCCTTTTGCTTTTTTACCAAGCTCTGTTCCTTCTTTAATGTTCTGACGGAAAATATCGCCTGTAGAAATTGTAGGGATATGGTATTTCTCTACGATTCCCTTTGCGTGTGTTCCTTTTCCTGCACCAGGTGCTCCCAACATAACAATCTTCATATATACTCTCCATTTCTGCGTGCGTCCCTGATTCTTTCGTTCTATTCTGTCATCCCTGCGTCACGCACGCTGACGCAGATGTGCTTTTATACGTATGCACGATTAAACCTATAATAACGCAAAAGCAGCGCAGTTTCAACACCCTTTTTACATTATTAAACATATACAAAAGCGCCACCCGGTTTTGGGTGACGCCTCAATTTTACAGATATTCTTCTTACTCGCTGATGAATCCCTTGTAATGACGAACTAACATCTGAGATTCAATCTGCTTTAATGTCTCAAGTACTACACCTACGATAATGATGAGGGATGTTCCACCAAAGGAAACGTCCGCACCAAACGCACCGGATACGAAGATCGGAACGAATGCTACAAAAGATAATCCCACTGCACCGATAAGGATGATATTATTGAGAACTTTTGTTAAATAATCCACCGTTGGCTTACCAGGACGAATACCCGGAATAAATCCACCCTGTTTCTTCATATTAATAGAAATCTCCTGTGGATTAAATGTGATGGATGTATAGAAGTATGCAAAGAAGATAAGTAATAAGATGTAAATTACCAATCCCAATGTATACTTAAACTCTCCAAAACTGGAAAGGTTACACCATGAGTTCTGGTTTAACACTTTAAGGAACTTCTGCGCTAAAGTTGCTCCAGCACCGGACTGTGGCTTGATTCCTGCGAATCCAGCGATAACGATCGGCATGGAGAACAGAGATCCGGCAAAGATTACCGGGATAACGCCTGCAGTGTTTACCTTAAGCGGAATGTGAGATGACTGTCCACCAACCATCTTTCTTCCCTGTGTTTTCTTAGAATACTGAACACTGATTCTTCTCTCACCATCGGAAAGAACAACGATGAAGATTACCATTCCAATAATTACCGCAAGAATGACAACTGCTGCGATCGTACCATTGGTAACATTGGAAGCACCTTTAACGAACTTCTCGAAAAGGTTCATCATATCCTCTGGCATACGAGATACAATGTTATAAAGGAGGATGATGGAAATACCATTTCCAACTCCCTTTTCAGTGATCTGCTCACCTAACCACATAAGGAATGCAGAACCGGCAGTCAAGGATACAACGAATACTGCTACAGAAGTAAATGTAACACCATCTGTCAAATATCCCTGCTGACCAAAGCCAATTGCCATAGCGGCACTCTCAATTACAGAAAGTGCAATCGTTAAATAACGAGTGTACTCTGCTAATTTCTTACGTCCTTCCTCACCATCTTTGTGAAGCTCTTCCAACTTAGGAATTGCAATGGTGAGCAACTGAATAATAATGGATGCCGTGATGTACGGTGTGATATTCAGTGCGAAGATCGACATTGTGGAGAATGAACCACCCGTCAACTGGTTAAAGAAGTCCAAAGACTTCTGTGAATCAAAGAAATCTGTAATTACGGATGCATCAACGCCCGGTACAGGCAACTGACATCCGATACGAACAACGATCAATGCAAAGAAAGTGTAAAGGATTTTCTTGCGCAGATCTTTGATCTTAAAAGCATTGCGGACTGTTTCGAACATCCTTAGATCACCTCAGCTTTTCCACCAAGAGCCTCAATCTTCTCAGCAGCACTCTTGCTGAATGCGTTTACCTGAACGGTGAGTTTCTTAGTTAATTCTCCATTTCCAAGTATCTTAACTCCGTCTTTCGAATTGTTGATGATACCTTTTTCCTTCAATGCTGTTACTGTAACAACATCACCATCATTGAATTTCTCTAACTTATCCAAGTTGATTGCAACGATTTCCTTAGAATTGATGTTTGTGAAACCTCTCTTAGGAATACGTCTGTAAAGTGGCATCTGACCACCTTCGAAACCTGGACGTGGAGCACCTGAACGAGCCTTCTGACCCTTGTGTCCCTTACCTGCTGTCTTTCCGTTTCCTGATCCATGTCCACGACCTCTTCTAAAGTTGTCGCTCTGCTTAGAACCTTTTGCCGGACTTAATGTTGATAAATTCATAGTTACCTCCTAAATACTGGTGATCCCTTTCCTTGGTGCCTTTCTTTCCTCTTATAGCACGGGATCATAATCACTAACGGGCGAATCCTTGCAGAAACTCAGTCAAAATGTTCACTTGCGGTCTATCTTCATCATAAACTGCGAAACATCAAGCTGAAAAAGTGTCTCTTGCCCTTTGCTTTTCTGCAAAAAGGGTGCACTTCTACCCTCGCTACAAATCAATATATTACCACAAAAGTGACAGGCTTGTCTACTGCTTTTTGCGTCTTTCTACGCCGGAAGCGTTATCCAAACTGCTTCCGAAACTCCTCTGCCGCTCCGTTGTATACATTCATGTCAATAAATCGCTCATCCCCCTTGTATCCCGACAACACATGGCGATTGGAAAACTGCCAAAACTATCAGCAGTAACAGACATCTGACGAATATCTTTCCCGTTTTCTTCATGATTGCCATATTACCCTCGTGCCCTTCTTACTTTTTATCAAAATATAATTGTTCCCGCAATTCGGTCATCTGCTCTTGCAGCTTACGCATGCTTTCGTGATCCTCTCGTTGAAGCTCGCCCAAATATACCTGCTTTTTCTTTTTGTGCCGTCCGGTAAATATCATAAGACCGATGGCAAATAAGCAAACAGCTCCTGCCATGCCGCCACCTATCGTGCCCTCCGGATAATTTCTCCAATAACTAATAAAACTAAACACACCAAAAAGAACGATGCATATCTGATATCTATGTATTTTTGTCACCATATCTGTCTCTAATTGCGCCATCTCACTAGAGCGTTTCTTACAAGCACTGTCTAAAATGTCATAAGATTTCTCTAATTCCCATAAAGTATTTTGTATCTTTTGATCTGCTTGTGATACTGTTTTTTCTTCCTCATAGCGCATCTCAACACTGTCCTGCTGGTCTCCGCCAGAGGCGACATAGGTCAAATATTGCGGTGCACTGGAACGGATGGTTATTTCATCTTTTTTCTTTCTCAAATAAAGTACCTCCTTCTGGATATTTTTTCTAAAACATTAAAAGGGTTAATTCTTCACCGATAAAATACCTCGTTTCCTCCTAAGATTATATCTTATTAGGTCGGTGTGTTACAACTATAGTTTAGCACCTCACTCTGCCCTTACCAGGGATATATTTACTCATGATGTCTCCTTCCGCTGCTGTCAGAGACAGGGACAGGGACAGGGACAGGGACAGGGACAGGGACATCATAATATATATGCAGAATTAAATTCAACCTGTGCCGTCACACAAGCTCCTATTTCACTAGCGTTCCACAAACATAAATTTTTCTTTCAAACGATTCTCGGCACCTCGATAAGCAACTTTTGACTTCTTAATAAACGATTTTCATCACCATGATAATCGATTTGACACTTTAATTTTAAAACAAAAATAAGACTGCCTATCACTACATGATAAACAGTCTTATTTTTATTTTCGTTCAGAATTTCTGATTCTTCGTCGATTAAGCTTCCTCAACCTTTACAAGATGTCTTACATGCCAAATCATGCCCTTTGTAGCGTCATTGTTTGGCAATTCAACGGTCTTACCAATCTTCTTCAAGCCCAATGCTTCAACTGTAGCACGCTGCTTAGGAATGGCACCGATTGTAGACTTTACTAATGTAACTTTCACCTTATCTGCCATGGTTTACCTCCTTAACCTAAGATCTCTTCAACGGAGAGACCACGTGCTTTAGCAACTTCCTCAGGAGTCTTCAAGTTCTTAAGACCCTCGATTGCTGCCAATACAACATTTTTCTTGTTATTGGAACCAAGAGACTTTGTACGGATATTCTTATATCCAGCAAGCTCAAGTACGGAACGTGCAGGACCACCTGCGATGATACCAGTACCTTCTGGTGCTCTCTTGATCAATACGGAAGCGCTACCGAATTTACCTGTCAGGTCATGTGGTACGCTACCATTCTCGTCGATAGGAACTTCAACAAGCTTCTTGGTTGCTTCTTCTTTACCCTTGCGGATTGCTTCAGGGATTTCAGTAGCCTTACCAAGACCAACACCTACATGTCCGTTCTTATCGCCAACTACTACTAATGCAGTAAATCTCATGTTACGTCCACCTTTAACTACCTTGGTTACACGCTTGATCGTTACTACATTATCTTCCAGCTCTAAGTTGCTGGTGTCAATAATTGTACGTTTCATGTGTCTTCCTCCTATTAAAAATCCAAACCTGCTTCTCTAGCTGCCTCGGCTAATGCTTTCACCTTACCCTGATAAACAAAGCCGCCACGGTCAAATACAACACTCTTGATGCCCTTATCCAAAGCTTTCTTTGCGATTACTTCGCCAAGCTTTGCTGCTGCATCAACGTTGTTGGTCTTCTCTAATCCCTCAGCTACGTCTTTCTGAAGAGTAGATGCGGATACTAAAGTGTTACCAACTGTGTCGTCAATAACCTGAGCGTACATATGATTATTACTTCTAAATACAGCTAAACGAGGTCTCTCGGCTGTGCCAGAAAGACGATTACGAACCTTCATGTGCTTCTTCACACGAACTTCACTTCTTGACTGCTTCTTAATCATCGTAAATTCACTCCTTTAATTATTTTTTACCTGTCTTACCAACTTTACGTCTAATAACTTCATCAGCGTATTTGATACCCTTGCCCTTATATGGCTCTGGAGCTCTCTTTTCTCTGATTTCAGCAGCGTACTGGCCGACTTTTTCTTTATCGATACCCTTAACAATGATCTTGTTCTGGCCGTCAACAACAACCTCAAGACCTTCTGGATCTTCCATCTCTACCGGATGAGAATATCCAAGAGAAAGAATTAACTTCTTGCCCTGTTTCTGAGCTCTGTAACCTACACCGTTTACTTCAAGCTCTTTCTGATAACCCTCAGTTACACCGATCACCATGTTGTAAATGAGCGTTCTTGTAAGACCATGTAAAGATTTCATCTTCTTTAAGTCATTAGGACGAGTTACTACTACTTCCTCGCCTTCTTTCTTAATTGTCATCTCTGCAGGAAGAACTCTCTCGAGTGTTCCCTTAGGTCCCTTTACAGTCACTTTATTATTTTCTGCAATATCAACTGTTACTCCAGCTGGTATAGCGATAGGCATTTTTCCGATACGTGACATGCCGTCTACCTCCATATATTCTTAGTGTAGTGAGTGCATCGTTTGGATTACCAAACGAATGCAAGTACCTCACCGCCAACGTTTGCTTTTCTTGCTTCTTTATCTGTCATCACGCCTTTGTTTGTAGACACGATTGCGATACCAAGACCGCCCAGAACCTTTGGAAGCTCATCTTTACCAGCGTAAACACGAAGACCCGGCTTAGAAATTCTCTTCAAACCTGTGATAATCTTCTCATTTTTGTCTGCGCCGTACTTTAACGTGATGTGAATCATCTGAATACCATCAACGTCAATCATATCATATTTCTTAATGTAACCTTCCTTCACAAGGATTTCTGCGATAGAAATCTTCATCTTGGAAGCAGGAACATCTACTGTATCATGCTTTGCAGTATTCGCATTACGAATTCTTGTAAGCATATCTGCAATAGGATCGCTCGTCATCATCTTGTTTTACCTCCTTACCAGCTTGCTTTCTTCACGCCTGGAATCTGTCCCTTATATGCTAACTCACGGAAGCAGATTCTGCAAATTCCGTATTTTCTCAAATAAGCATGTGGACGACCACAAATTCTGCAACGACTATACTCTCTTGTAGAGAATTTTGCTTTGCGCTGCTGCTTTACTTTCATAGAAGTCTTAGCCATGAAATTCCCTCCTTATTTCTTGAACGGCATACCGAACTGTGTTAATAATTCACGAGCTTCTTCATCGGTCTCAGCAGTTGTAACAACGATTACATCCATACCTCTAACCTTGTCTACCTTATCGTACTCGATTTCAGGGAAGATTAACTGCTCCTTGATTCCAAGTGCATAGTTACCTCTACCATCAAATGCATTCGGGTTTACACCGCGGAAGTCGCGCACACGAGGTAATGCTAAGTTTACAAGACGATCTAAGAATTCGTACATCTTGTCGCCTCTTAAGGTTACCTTACATCCGATCGCCATTCCCTCTCTTAATTTGAAGTTAGCGATGGAGTTCTTTGCTCTTGTAATAACAGGCTTCTGTCCGGAGATGATCTCCAGCTCAGCCATAGCGGCATCGAGAACTTTAGAATTCTCTTTCGCCTCACCGATACCCATGTTGATAACGATTTTATCTAACTTTGGTACCTGCATAACGTTTTTATAACCAAATTTCTTGGTCATTGCATCAACGATTTCGTTAAGATAAGTCTCTTTTAAGCGAGTCACCGTCTCTGCCTCCTTTCTGATATTAGTCAATCACTTCTCCGGTTGCTTTTGCATAACGAACCTTTTTACCATCTTCAATCTTGAAGCCAACGCGGGAAGCTTTTCCTTTGCTCACGTACATTACGTTAGACACATCGATTGGAGCAGCCTGCTGTACAATACCACCCTGTGGGTTTGCCTGACTTGGCTTTGTATGCTTTGTAACCTGATTGATTCCGTCGATAACAACCTTGCCATCTTTAACCGCTGTTACCTTGCCTTCTCTGCCTTTATCCTTACCAGTGATAACGCGAACGGTATCACCCTTCTTAATCTTGCTTGTTGCCACTCTTGACACCTCCCTTATAATACTTCTGGTGCTAATGAAACGATTTTCATGAACTGCTTGTCTCTTAATTCTCTAGCGACTGGTCCAAAGATACGGGTTCCTCTCGGTGTCTTGTCATCACGAATGATAACTGCAGCGTTCTCATCGAACTTAATGTAAGAACCGTCCGGACGACGAATGCTCTTTACTGTACGAACTACAACTGCTTTAACAACATCACCTTTCTTTACAACACCGCCTGGTGTTGCATCTTTAACAGAAGCAACGATGATGTCACCGATTCCTGCATATCTGCGGGTTGAACCGCCCATAACTCTGATACAAAGAAGTTCTTTAGCACCTGTATTATCAGCTACTCTCAGTCTTGATTCCTGCTGTACCATAATTACCTCCATATTTCCGCAAATTATTTTGCTCTCTCGATTACCTCAACAAGTCTCCATCTCTTGTCCTTGGACAATGGTCTTGTCTCCATAACTCTTACTCTGTCACCAATCTTACATGTATTCTCTTCATCATGAGCCTTTAATTTATAAGTTCTCTTGATGATCTTGCCATAAAGTGGATGCTTTACGTTATCTACTACTGCAACTACGATTGTCTTATCCATCTTATCGCTTACAACCTTACCTACACGAGTCTTTCTAAGATTTCTCTCCACGATCGTGTCCTCCTTTCCAAATTTTGGCTATAGATCTGCAAGTCTTAGTCCTGTGCTGCGAGCACGGTCTGAATTCTTGCGATGTTCTTCTTTACTTCTTTAATTCTGCTTGTGTTATCAAGCTGATTTGTTGCGTTCTGGAATCTGAGATTGAACAATTCCTTTTTAGCGGCAACTAAATCTTCATTTAACTCTGCAGCAGATTTTGTTCTCAAATCTTCCAATAATGCTTTACTCTTCACTGCCCGCACCTCCTTCTAAGTCTGCGCGAGAAACAACTTTACACTTAACCGGCAACTTGTGAGTTGCAAGACGAAGTGCTTCTTTAGCTATTTCTTCGGATACACCGGAAATCTCGAACATTACACGACCCGGCTTAACTACAGCTACCCAGTACTCAAGAGCACCTTTACCTTTACCCATTCGAGTCTCGGCAGGAGTCTTTGTTACCGGTTTATCTGGGAAAATCTTGATCCAAACTTTACCACCACGCTTGATATAACGTGTCATAGCGATACGGGCTGCCTCGATCTGATTGGATTTGATCCAAGCCGGCTCTAAAGCAACGATACCGAAATCACCATTTGTGATCTTATTTCCTCTGAGCGCTTTTCCTGTCATTCTACCACGGAACTGCTTACGATGTTTAACTCTCTTTGGCATTAACATTATTTATCGCTCCCTTCCTTTTTAGAATTGTTCTTGGTTGGAAGTACTTCGCCATTGTATACCCATACCTTTACACCAATTTTACCATAAGTTGTATCAGCCTCTGCGAAACCATAATCAATATCAGCACGCAATGTCTGAAGAGGAATTGTACCCTCGCTGTAGAACTCTGTACGAGCCATATCTGCACCGCCCAGACGTCCGGAGCAAGAAGCTTTGATTCCCTTTGCACCAGTCTTGAGTGTTCTGCTCATTGCAGACTTCATAGCACGACGGAAAGAAATACGGTTCTCTAACTGCTGTGCAATATTCTCTGCAACTAACTGTGCATGTTTATCCGGATTCTTGATATCCATGATCTTGATGTCTAATGCAACTTTACGATCAAGAACTTTCAAAAGCTCTTTCTTTAAGTTCTCGATTTCAGCGCCGCCCTTACCAATTACAAATCCAGGCTTTGCTGTATGAATAATAACTCTTACCTTGTCAGTCGGTCTCTCAATTTCAATCTTTGAGATGCCAGCGCTGTAAAGTTTCTTCTTTACAAACTCTCTGATCTTGTAATCTTCTACAAGATAGTCTGCGAACTTATCCTCTGCAAACCAATTGGAATCCCAATCACTGATCACGCCGACTCTTAAACCATGAGGATTAACTTTCTGTCCCATTTTAATCTCCTTTCATAGACCGTTTTCGGATTAGCGCTCGTTAAGAATGATGGTAATATGACTCATTCTCTTCTCGATGCGGTATGCTCTACCCTGTGCTCTAGGTCTAATTCTCTTCATTGTCGGTCCCTTGTTTGCGAAACACTCTTCAATGTATAAATCTGCTGGATTCATACCATTGTTGTTCTCCGCATTTGCAACTGCGGACTGTAATAATTTCAAAATGACGCTTGACGCATATCTTGGATTATAAGATAAAATACCAATTGCTGTCTCTACATCTTTGCCTCTGATGGCATCTAACACGTAACAAGCCTTCTGTACGGAAATTCTTGCATAAGATAACTTAGCGGAAGGTCTGGTGTCTTTCTGGTTCTCATTTCTCTCTCTCTTAATCTGAGATCTATGTCCCTTTGCCATGATGGAAGCCTCCTTTCAAATATCTGTATCATTGTCTACAGCGTATTGCTGCAATTCGTTATTTGCAGATCTGATATTATTCCCACTCTGCCGGGTGGTTCTTTTTGTAAGCACCGTTTTCTGTCGCAACCGCTTAGTGGCATGCACTGCAGTTGCTAAGAAAACTATTGCTATTTATTATTTGCCCTTCTTCTCGTCTTTGCCATGGCCTCTGTAAGTTCTTGTAGCTACGAACTCACCGAGTTTGTGTCCAACCATATCCTCTGTAACATATACAGGTACATGTCTTCTACCATCATGTACTGCAAATGTCAATCCTACGAATGATGGGAAAATAGTGGAACGACGAGACCAAGTCTTGATGACCTGTGTATCACCGGATGCTACCTGAGCATCTACCTTCTTAAGAAGGCTCTTGTCAGCGAAAGGTCCTTTCTTTAATGAACGTGCCATTGTATCCTCCATTCTGTCGGCTGTGCCGACTATTCCAACTCTTCATAGAAGTCATGGTGACTTAGCAATTATTTTGCTAATGCCTTACCATCTCTTCTTCTTACGATCATCTTGTTTGACTGTTTATTCTTCTTACGTGTCTTCAAGCCAAGAGCAGGTTTACCCCAAGGAGTGCATGGACCTGGACGACCGATACCTGTCTTACCTTCACCACCACCGTGTGGATGGTCATTAGGGTTCATTACGGAACCACGAACCGTAGGTCTGATACCCATGTTACGCTTACGTCCGGCTTTACCAATATTTACCAATGCATGCTCACCGTTTCCGATAACACCTACTGTAGCACGGCATACGATAGGAACCATTCTCATCTCACCAGATGGAAGACGAAGTGTTGCATACTTTCCTTCTTTAGCCATGAGCTGTGCGCTGTTACCAGCGGAACGAACCATCTGTCCACCCTTACCAGGATGAAGCTCGATGTTGTGGATCTGTGTACCAACCGGGATATTTTCCAGTGGCAAGCAGTTACCAACTGCAATCTCAGCCTCAGGACCGTTCATGATCTTCTGACCAACCTTAAGTCCCTCTGGAGCTAAGATGTATCTCTTCTCACCATCAGCATAAGCAACTAATGCGATATTTGCTGTTCTGTTTGGATCATACTCAACAGTCTTAACGATTGCCGGGATACCATCCTTATTTCTCTTAAAATCGATGATTCTGTATTTTCTTCTAGAACCACCACCACGATGTCTTACTGTGATCTTACCCTGTGCATTACGTCCAGCGTTCTTCTTAAGAGACACTGTCAAAGACTTCTCAGGCTTTGTAGCAGTCAACTCTGTCTTATCAAGAACGGACATCTGTCTTCTAGACGGGGTATATGGGTTAAATGTCTTAATTCCCATTTTTGTTCTCCTTTCTCATATCCTTTATCAATATGACCTGTAAGATAGGTTTTCCTTACAGGATTTACACGATTTGATTTTACAGACCCTCGAAGATCTCGATGTCTTTAGAGTCCTCAGTCAGCTTAACGATTGCTTTCTTAGTCTTAGCAGTCTTGCCGGCTGTTCTACCACGACGACGTGTCTTACCGTCAAGGTTCATTGTGTTTACCTTAGCAACCTTAGCTCCCTCAAAAAGCTTCTCAACAGCTTCTTTAATCTGGCTCTTTGTTGCCTCAGGGTGTACTGCGAATGTGTACTTCTTCTCTTCCATAGCTGTCATAGATTTCTCTGTGATGATCGGCTTCTGGATAATATCATAATACTTCAAATCTGCCATTATGCGTACACCTCCTCAATCTTAGATACAGCCGCTTTTGTAATGATGACTGTCTCATATTTCAAAATATCGTATACGTTGATCGCATTTACTGCTACAGCACGTACACCTGCAATATTCTTAGCAGACTTTGCTACGTTCTCGTTGTCACCGTCTAATACAACCAATGCTTTCTTTACTTTCAAAGCATCCAAAACGCTAACCATTTTCTTTGTTTTGATCTCATCAAACTTAAGAGAATCAAGTACAACGAATTTCTCTTCGTTTACTCTAGAGGTCAGTGCAGACTTAATTGCACCAGCCTTCTCCTTTCTGTTCATCTTGAAGGAGTAATCTCTTGGCGTTGGAGCAAATACAATTCCACCGCCTGTCCACTGTGGAGCGCGGATAGATCCCTGTCTTGCATGACCAGTTCCTTTCTGTCTCCAAGGTTTTCTTCCACCGCCACTTACTTCAGAACGGGTTTTAGCCTTCTGTGTACCCTGACGCTTATTTGCAAGCTGTAATACAACAGCCATATGCATTAAATGCTCATTAACCTCAACAGCGAATACGTTGTCGTTTAAGTCCATCTTCTCAACTTCGCTGCCTTCCATATTATAAACAGATACGTTAGCCATCTGTGTGTTCCTCCTTTCCAAAAGAATTATTTCGTCTTAACGCTTTCCTTAATTACTACACAAGCCTTCTTTGGTCCCGGAACAGCGCCCTTAACAAGGATCAGATTCTGATCTGCGTCAACTCTGACGATCTCAAGATTCTGGATTGTTCTCTGTACGCCACCCATCTGACCAGGCATCTTCTTGCCTTTGAATACACGGCTAGGATCAGAACAAGCACCGTTAGAACCAGCATGTCTGTGGAACTTAGAACCATGTCCCATAGGTCCTCTGTGCAGTCCGTGTCTCTTGATCGCACCCTGGAAACCTTTACCCTTTGTTGTTCCGGTTGCATCAATCTTGTCACCTGCTTCAAAGATGTCAGCTTTAATTTCCTGACCAAGTGTGTACTCTTCTGCGTTCTCAAACTTGAATTCTTTCAGATATCTCTTACCGGATACACCTGCTTTTGCAAAATGTCCCTGTAATGGCTTGTTTACGCCGTGAGTTCTCTTGACCTCTTTCTTGCCTGTAGCATCCTTTGTGATAACTTTGTCTTTCTTATCAACAAATCCTACCTGCACTGCACTGTACCCATCATTATCAACTGTCTTTACCTGTGTAACATAGCAAGGACCAGCCTGAAGTACAGTAACCGGAGTTAATACTCCGTTCTCGTTGAAGATCTGTGTCATTCCGACCTTCGTAGCTAAAATAGCTTTCTTCATAATGTTGCACCTCCTGTTAATCTACAGCGGAATGCATCGCCAAGCAATCGCTTCGTCCGCATTCATCCTAGATGGTCTATAAGTTGGAAGTTTGTAAACCAAAAACTTAATGACGCTCCAAGGCATCACCTCTTTGCCGTCGTCTTTATATAAACCCTAAGGATCTTACTATTTCATAAAGAGAAATTATTTCTCTTTCATGACCAATTTAACTGCTACGCCAGATGGCATTTCCATCTTTGTCAGCGCCTCAACCGTCTTCTGGGTTGGAGCAATAACGTCAATCAGTCTCTTATGAGTTCTCTGCTCAAACTGCTCTCTGGAATCTTTGTACTTATGAACGGCACGAAGAATTGTTACTACTTCCTTCTTAGTTGGAAGAGGTACCGGACCGCTAACCTTAGCTCCTGTCTTCTTTACCGTATCAATAATTTTGCCAGCTGCATGATCGATCTGATTGTGGTCATACGCCTTAAGTGTAATTCTCATTACCTTTGTTGCCATAAAAAAAGCCGCCTCCTTTTCGCACTTTCACGGACATTACTGATCTTGGCTCTTCGCCATGTCCGCCTGTTTCAGCGCAACAAGTGGTGACTGTACACTCATCCGGGTGTGTCCTGTCGGTTTACAAATTATACAGAACTCTTCCCGTGTTTTCCGGGCATATTCTTACAAATATGCTCTACAGAATATTGGATTTTCGTACAGTGACTTGTCGCCAATTCTCAACTTGACATTCGCTCCACGGAAAACCTCTTATCCGTTACCAGGTAAGAGCAACCTCACGCTTCTACGCTATCATGTCACAGCATTTATTACTATACTATATTTTTCAAGGGTTTGCAAGCATTTTTTTACATTTTTTTATTTTTTTCTCAAGCACAGTTTCAAGCGAAACAAAATGCTCTGTTGCAGACATTTTGAAAGGCAGAGAATCTTTTCAATTTGTGTTTCTTCTTATTATAATATAGAAAAAAAACCGAGCTGTGAGAGACCCGGCTTTACGGTCGACGTTACCTTTGGCGTTTCGGTCGGTTTCACAATCAGTGTGCCCCACTCAATGCCATCGATCGTAAATGTCACTTCAAGTTTCCTCTGCTGCCCCTTCCTTTGTTCCCTGAATGTTGCCTGTAAGTCCCAATACCATTGCAACCGCCAAAAACATCGACAAAATCTTTTTTGTCTGTTTTTTCATTTCACTTTGCGCATATGAACGTGTCAAAAGCACTCAATATAAATAGAAATCATGATTTTCAAAAAAGCACCGCCCCGGCAGCAAGCACTCAGCTCACTGCCAGGGCGGTTATGTTAGTTTGATTGCGTGCAATCCTCATCACACTTCGGAAGTCTCCTCCTCATCAGCAGACTCCTCCATAAACCTCTCATATCGTTCTAAAACAATCGTCTGAAAACGCTCACGCGTTTCCCGATTGATCGGATGCGCTACATCGCGAAATTCTCCATCGCCAGATCGACGACTCGGCATGGCAATAAACAATCCTTTCTCACCTTCGATAACTTTAATGTCATGTACAACAAATTCATTATCCAACGTGATTGATACAACGGCTCGCATCTTACCTTCTTTCGTAATCTTGCGTATCCTAACATCTGTTATCTGCACTCCCTGTAACCTCCTTTGGTTATTTTTCTGTGCATCATCACATCTTTACTATTCCCCTATTTCTTGAAAAGAATTCTCCTTTCTACAGTGCGTATCTCTCATTCTTCTCAACTACAATGCGAATCTTACCATCCTCTGATGTATAATTTGTATTGGCACGAATCGTATCTCTGCTTTCAACGATGCAATTCTCAATATGTGTATTATCACCAATGTAAACATCATTAAGGATGATCGAATTTTTGATGGTGCAATTATTTCCAATATATACTTCCTTGAACAAAATGGAATTTTCAACAGTTCCATTAATGATACATCCACTGGAAACCAAACTGTTCTTCACATTTGATCCAACATTATATTTAGCCGGAGGAAGATCCTCAACTTTCGAATAAATGTCCGGATATTGACGGAAGAAATAATCCCTAATATCTTTGTTCAGGAAATCCATATTCGTGTTGTAATAAGAATCCACCGAAGAAATATTGCTCCAGTAGGAATCCATTGGATATGCATATATCTTCTTCACATTCTTATAACGGATCAATATATCCTTCACAAAGTCATAACGCTCTTCCTGCATAGATTTCTCGATCAGCTCGATCAACATACGACGGCGCACAATATATACACCGGTCGAAACAGTGGATGTTTCGGCATTGATCGGTTTCTCCTCAAAATCCGTGATCCTGCCGTCACCGTCAACACGGAGCACACCAAAGCGGCTTGGATCATCTTTGTCGGTTACATCTGCAGTTACAACAGTAAAATCTGCTTTTTTTGCAATATGGAACTCCAACACTTTATTGTAATCCATCTTATACACGCCATCGCCCGAAGCGATCACAACGTATGGCTCATGACTGTTCTTCAGAAAACTCAGGTTCTGCGCCATCGCATCCAATGTTCCGCGATACCAATAACTGTTTTCCGGCGTCGTTGTCGGCGTGAATACATACAGACCGCCCTGCTTTCTTCCGAAATCCCACCATTTTGAAGAATTCAAATGTTCATTCAGCGACTTTGCATTATATTGCGTAAAAACCGCAACTTTCTGAATGTGAGAGTTACTCATGTTGCTTAGTACAAAATCTATGCTGCGAAACCCTCCCGCGATCGGCATTGCTGCCGTTGCACGTTTATTGGACAATTCACGCATTCTGCTATTATTACCACCTGCTAATACTATTCCAATCGCTCTCATTATCTGTCACCTACCTTAATCAAAGTTTCACCGCCTGCAAGAACTCCGTCCGGATAATCTGATGGTTCCGTAACGCCTTTGATCGCTGTGTTTTTACCGATCTGCACGCCATCCGGAATCACGCTGTCTTCACCAATCGTTACAAGACCAAATGCATACACATCCGGTTTAACCTTATTTGGCAGCTCTTCTCCGACACCAAGCTTACAATCTTTGCCAACAGTTACATTCTCAGCGATAATCGACTTATCGACTATCGTTCCCGCTTTGATCGTAGTAGAACTCATAATAATAGAATCCCGCACAATCGCACCCGGCTCGATCGTAACACCCGAACCGATAACAGAGCTATGTACCTCTCCGTATATCTCTGATGCTTCACCAATGATCGCCTTATCAACGATGGCATCCTCTGCGATATACTGAGGTGGAATGCGATCACTCTTCGTATAGATCTTCCAAAATTCTTCATACAGATTGAAGACCGGAATGAGATCGATCAACTCCATGTTTGACTCCCAATATGAGCCAAGCGTTCCAACATCTTTCCAATAGCCATTGTATTCGTATGCAAAAATACGATCACCTTTCTCATGGCAATATGGAATAATGTGTTTACCAAAGTCACATGCCGGCTGATCCTTTAACTTGATCAACGCTTCACGAAGCACCGGCCAAGAGAAAATGTAGATACCCATCGAAGCAAGGTTGCTGCGAGGATGCTCCGGTTTCTCCTCAAATTCCTGAATCTGCTTATTCTCATCTGTGATAACAACGCCAAAACGACTAGCCTCTTCCATCGGAACCGGAATCGTTGCAAGCGTTACATCTGCCTTGTTTGCTTTGTGGAAATCAAGCATCACTTCATAATCCATTTTGTAAATATGGTCACCGCCCAAAATCAGCACATAGTCCGGGTTGTAATATTCCATATATCGCAAATTCTGATATATAGCATTCGCTGTACCTGTATACCACTCACTGCTGGTACTCTTCTCATATGGCGGCAAAATAGAAACGCCACCTACATTACGATCCAAATCCCAAGGAATACCAATTCCAATGTGTGTGTTCAGGCGTAGCGGCTGGTACTGTGTCAGCACACCGACTGTATCTACTCCCGAATTAATGCAATTGCTCAATGGAAAATCGATAATACGGTACTTCCCACCAAACGCTACCGCTGGTTTAGCAACATCAGCAGTCAGAACCCCCAACCTGGATCCCTGTCCACCTGCCAGTAACATTGCTATCATTTCTTTCTTAATCACGCAATCACCCCTTACTATGTATTTCTTAATGATTTAAGTATATCACAACCACTGTAAAATGTGAACAAATTTCATAAATTTTCTTTTGAAAATTGATATTTTTTATACATTTCATACAATTTTTTGCATAAAAAACCCTTATTTGACGAGTTTTTTACATTGTCCACCAGCTTTGTTTCAATTTTTAACAAATTATTTCTAAACTGTAAACACTATTTAATTTGCTTTTTTGCATTTGTGTTCTATAATAATAGAAAAGACTGACACAAGGATTGGTTCGCTGGAGCACATTTCTTGCAGGCAGGCCAATTTTACAAAATATGCCGCCCCACTTTTGGACGGCTTTTATATGGAGGGAATTATGTATCAAATTCAATTAACCAAACCATGTACTGCATATTTTATAGGCATCGGAGGCATCAGCATGAGCGGTTTTGCTGAGCTGTTACACGATGCCGGCTTTACCGTAAAGGGCTCCGACGCAAACCGCAGCAAAATTACAGAGCATTTACAATCCTTAGGAGTGGAAGTATTGTATGGTCAAAAAAGCAATAACATCACTTCCGACATTGACTTTGTCGTATACACCGCCGCTATTCATCCGGACAATCCCGAATTTCGCGCCGCCAAAGAAATGGGACTTCCTATGATGGAGCGTGCCGAAATGGTTGGGCAGGTCATGAAAAACTATACGAATGCCATTGGCGTTTCCGGTACACACGGCAAAACAACAACAACTTCCATGCTGACACATATTTTCTTAGCCGCCAAGAAAGATCCAACGATCTCCGTTGGCGGTATCTTGGATGCGATCCACGGCAATATCCGTGTCGGCCATTCCGAGAATTTCATCACCGAAGCCTGCGAATACACCAATAGCTTTCTGAAATTCCATCCAACGGCAGGTATTATTTTGAATATTGATGCAGATCACCTAGACTTTTTTAAGGACCTGGATGACATTCGCCACTCTTTTCACCGCTTTGCAAAGCTCTTGCCAAAGGACGGTGTACTGATCATCAACTCCGATATCGAAAAGCTTGATGCGATCACAAACGATCTAGACTGCCGAATCATTACATTCGGCTTGGAAAATCCTGCAGATTACGAAGCAAAGGATATTACATTCGGCGAAGACGGCTGCGGTTCTTTTGAATTAGTTCGATTCGGCAAAGAAACCGGCATCCGCGTTCGTTTGTCAGTAATCGGAAGACACAACGTAGCCAACGCTTTATCAGCCATCGCCACTGCAGAATATTATGATATTCCTATGGAGACGATCCAAGAGGGACTCCTCGCCTTCCACGGCACGGAACGTCGTTTCGAACAAAAAGGATCGTTCCACGGAGTCACCGTGGTCGATGATTATGCACATCATCCTACGGAGATCAAAGCAACGCTGCAGGCTGCTGCCAAGTTCCCACATAAGCGTCTTTGGTGCGTATTCCAGCCACATACATACAGCCGCACCCGAGCATTGCTGCATGAATTTGCAGAGGCGCTATCCCTCGCAGATAATGTTGTGCTTGCAGACATATATGCCGCCAGAGAGGCTGATCCCGGTGATATTTCTTCTAAAACTCTACAGGAAGAAATGAAGAAATTAGGCAAAGATGCTTATTACTTCCCGGATTTTGAACAGATCAAAAAATTTTTATTGGAAAATTGTATCGACGGTGACTTGTTAATAACTATGGGTGCCGGAAATATAGTAACTATTGGCGAAGACCTGGTCAAAGAATAGTTATCCACATTATCCACAATGTGACTGTGCATATCTCTGCACAATCCGTTGTGGATATTTTTTACACAATTAACAGCAGATAAATGTTGAAAATCCGCAATCTTGATCATTTTGATACGAGTTATCCACATTATCCACAATTTAGTCCACAGCTTGAATGTGTATTTGTGTGCTATTTTCTTTCCAAAGAAACTGTGTTAAAATACAATTCGCACGGAAATATAACGTGTAATTTACTTTACATATACGGAGGCTGCAATGGATCATATATTACTTTGTACTAACCATATACCGCCGATCACAACGATATATAACAGCTTTATTGAAGATTATATGCCAGCTGCCAACGGCAGTTACGTTAAGGTGTATCTCTACATTGCGAAATGTCTGCAGGCAAAGGAAAGTAATTTTTCCATTTCCTCTCTTGCGGATCAATTAGAAAATACAGAAAAAGATATTTTGCGGGCGTTAATGTACTGGGAGAAAAAGGGGCTTATGTCCTTAAACCGCGACAAAGCAACCGGAGAGATTTTAGGACTCGAAATGCTGATCCCCTTTGCGGAACGTGATTTCGACACTTATGAAAACACCGCAAAAGAATCTGCTGCATCGCTAGGCGTAGATTCTGATCTCTCAGAAACCGGTGCGCTCGATAGACGCAATTCTGATCTCTCAGAAACCGGTGCGCTCGATAGACGCAATTCTGATCTCTCAGA
>ERZ779892.301-NODE-301-length-56792-cov-6.435800_pt1 | contig 56792 bp, 59 predicted proteins | sample MGYA00511552_ERZ779892 | MGnify/ENA primary metagenome ERZ779892 (study PRJEB29588, sample SAMEA2154561) | human gut metagenome | biome: human gut; feature: human-associated habitat; material: faeces | place: Denmark | collected 2008/2010 ... | reverse complement strand
TCAGGCGAATGCGCACAGGTATACAGAGGTTATCTTCGGAAAAGGTCAGACATTCAAAGCTGGTACGATCGGTACCCTGGCAGAAAAAACTGCTTTCGGTTATGTCAAGAATTATTACGAAGAACGTGGCCAGCACAAGCGTTACTGCGAAATCAACCGGATCGTCAAGGGCTGTACGGGAATTCGAAGAACGACAGGCCAGCATCCGGGTGGAATCATCGTTCTTCCGGTAGGTGTGGAGATCGAGAAATTCACACCGGTACAGCATCCGGCAAATGACGAAAACAGTGATATCATCACGACACATTTCGACTACCATTCCATTGATGGAAACCTTCTGAAACTTGATATTCTTGGACACGATGATCCGACAATGATCCGTATGCTCGAGGACCTTACAGGCTTAAGTGCCCGTGACGTTCCTCTGGACAGCAAAGAAGTCATGTCGCTTTTTGCGAGTACGGATGCATTGGGGATCAAACCGGAGGATATCGGCGGCTGTAAACTGGGATGCCTTGGAATCCCGGAGTTTGGTACAGATTTTGCGATGCAGATGTTGATCGACGCTGCGCCGAAAGCGTTTTCGGATCTGGTGCGTATCGCGGGACTTTCCCATGGTACGGATGTATGGCTTGGAAACGCACAGACACTGATTGCGGAGGGTGTCTGTGAGCTTTCGTCCGCGATCTGTACACGAGATGATATTATGACGTATCTGATCTACCGGGGACTGGAACCGGGACTTGCATTTAATATCATGGAGAAGGTACGAAAAGGTATCGTTGCAAAAGGCAAATGTGACAAATGGGATGAGTGGAAAGAGGAGATGCGTAAGCATGATGTTCCAGAATGGTATATGGAGTCCTGCGAGAAGATCAAGTACATGTTCCCGAAAGCACATGCGGTTGCTTATGTTATGATGGGCTGGCGCGTGGCATATTACAAGATCAATTATCCGCTTGCTTATTATACGGCGTTTTTCAGTATACGTGCGTCAGCGTTTGATTATCAGCAGATGTGCCTTGGAAAAGAAGCGCTCGAAGAGAACTTGGCGGAGCTGCGGAAGAAAGACAAGAATGCAATGAGCCAGACGGAGAAAGATATGGTGCGGGATATGCGGCTGGTGCAGGAGATGTATGCGAGAGGAATCGAGTTTATGCCGATTGACCTATACCGGGCAAAGGCAGACCGTTTCCAGATCATAGATGGGAAGATCATGCCAAGCTTTGCATCCATCGCGGGCATGGGATTAAAAGCGGCACAGCAGCTGGAGGAAGCGGCAAAAGGCGGTCCGTTTACTTCAAAGGAGGATATCCGTATCCGGGGAAAAGTATCGAAAACGATTCTCGATGTGATGGGAGATCTTGGGTTGCTGGGAGATCTGCCGGAGACGAATCAGTATGATTTCTTCGGCATGCTGAAATAAAAGAGTTGCTATTTCAGGCTACATATATTAAAATAAAGCCAAATGTTTTTAAATGCGATAAAGAAGGACGTGAGAAAGTGAACAATCAAAATACTCAGGACATCGGAATCATCCATGAATCAAATATAGAGGTATCTGACATTTTGGAACAGGTGTACGAAGCGTTATCCGAGAAAGGATACAACCCGGTTAGTCAGATCGTTGGATATGTGATGAGTGGAGATCCGACCTACATTACCAGTTACAAAAATGCGAGAAGTCTGATCATGAAAGCAGAGCGGGATGAGATCATAGAGGTACTTCTTGAAAATTATATTGAGACACGGCTCAAGTAGAAACACCCAGAGGCGGGCTTAGGCTTGACAAAAGGAGCAAAACAGTATGAGAATCCTTGGATTGGATTATGGTTCAAAAACGGTTGGCGTTGCATTGTCTGATGCAACCTGTTTGATTGCACAGCCGTTGGAGACGATTGAAAGAAAACAGGAAAACAAATTAAGACAGACCTATGCAAGGATTGAAGCGCTTGTGGTGGAGCACGACGTGGATAAGATTGTACTTGGACTTCCGAAGATGCTGAATAACACGGAAGGACCAAGAGTACAGGCAACGAGAGAATTTGCGGAGAATCTGGAACGGAGAACCGGGTTGCCAATTATTTTTGAAGATGAACGGCTCACGACGGTGGAAGCAAACCGTATTCTGGAAGCAACCGGCGTGTGCGTGAGCGGAAGAAAAGAACACATTGACAAGATGGCGGCAGCTATCATATTACAGAGTTATCTGGATCGAGAGGCACATAAAAAAGATGAGTGAGAAGATTACGTTTGAAACCGAAGATGGAGATATCGAGTTGTATGTATTAGAACAGACAACGCTTTTTGGAGTGAACTACATTCTGGTGACAGATGACGAAGAAAGTGAGGATGGCAGCTTCTTCGTACTGAAAGAAGAACCGGATAGTGAAGGAGATGTCGTTTCTTACGCAGAAGTAGAAGATGAGAACGAATTGAAGGCAGTAATCAGGATTTTTGATGAGCTGTTGGAAGACATTGATTTGGAGGTTTAGTTTAGAATGAAACAGAATAATAAGTCGGTGAAGATCATTCCACTTGGGGGATTGGAACAGATCGGAATGAACATTACCGCGTTCGAGTATGAGGACAGTATTATTGTCGTTGACTGTGGACTTGCATTTCCGGAAGATGAGATGCTTGGTATCGATCTTGTCATCCCGGATGTCACATACTTAAAGGAAAATGCGGACAAGGTAAAAGGACTTGTGATCACGCACGGACATGAGGATCATATCGGTGCGATTCCGTATATAGAAAATGAAGTAAATATGCCGATATATGCAACCAAACTGACGATGGGACTGATCGAGCATAAGCTTCGCGAACATGGGAATATTAACAACGTCAGAAGAAAAATCGTAACACATGGACAGATGATCACACTTGGTGCGTTCCGTATCGAGTTCATCCGCACGACACATTCCATTGCGGATGCGGCTGCACTTGCAATCTATACACCAGCCGGAATCATCGTGCATACCGGAGATTTCAAGGTGGATTACACACCTGTTTTTGGTGAGGCAATTGACCTGCCACGATTTGGTGAACTTGGAAAGAAAGGTGTGCTTGCACTGATGGCGGATTCCACAAATGTGGAACGTTCAGGATACACTCCATCCGAGAAAACGATCGGAAAAGTATTTGACCATTTGTTTGATGACAACAAGGATCATCGAATCATCATTGCGACATTTGCATCAAATGTCGACCGTGTACAGCAGATTATCAATTCTGCGTACAAGTATGGCAGAAAGGTGGTTGTCGAGGGACGAAGCATGGTAAATGTCATTCAGACAGCTTCGGAGCTTGGCTATATTGATATACCGGACAATACGTTGATCGAGATCGACCAGATTAAGAACTATCCGGATGAGCAGGTGGTACTGATCACAACCGGAAGTCAGGGCGAGAATATGGCAGCGCTTTCGAGAATTGCGGCCAGCATTCACAAGCAGATCACGATCAAGCCGGGCGATGTAGTTATCTTCTCATCCAGCCCGATTCCGGGAAATGAGAAGGCAATCTTCAAGGTGATCAACGAGCTTGAAATGAAGGGCGCTCATGTAATCTTCCAGGATACCCATGTTTCCGGACATGCCTGTCAGGAAGAGATAAAACTGATGTATGCGCTTACAAAACCGAAATATGCGATTCCGGTACACGGCGAATACCGACATCTGAAGCGCCATGCAGAGCTTGCAGTAGAGATGGGAATTCCCAAGGAAAATGTCAAGATCTTATCCGCCGGCGATGTACTGTCGATAGGAGAAGATGTCTTTGACGTGACTGGAAAGGTACAGGCACAGGGAATTCTGGTCGACGGACTCGGTGTTGGCGATGTTGGAAACATTGTATTGCGTGATCGTCAGCAACTTTCCGAGAATGGCCTTTTGATCGTTGTCGTGACACTGGAGGCAGGAAGCAACCAGCAGGTTGCCGGACCGGATATTGTATCCCGTGGATTCGTTTATGTGCGTGAGGCAGAGAACCTGATGGATGAATGCCGCGAGGTGGTGCAGGAAGCATTGGATAACTGCTTAGACCGGGGAATTACAGATTGGGGCAAATTGAAGAATACGATTCGAGATGCGCTGAGTGATTTCCTCTGGAAGAAGATGAAGCGAAGCCCGATGATTCTGCCGATTATCACAGAGGTTTAATATGAGACAGGTTATTAACGAGAGCAAACAATTAAATGAACATATCCGGGCATCTGAGAAGTACCGCACTTACCTGCGGACAAAACAGGCGCTTCTTGAAAATGAGGAATTGAGCAGACATCTGCAGGAATTCCGTGCCAAGAATTACGAGCTTCAGAATCGGCAGGGCGTAAACCCTTACGATGAGATGATAGAACTGACAAGGGAATACGATGAACTGCTGCACAACTCTGTGGTAAGTGATTTTTTGCAGGCAGAACAGCAGATCTGTAAGCTGCTGCAGCGGGTGTTTGATTCCATAGCAGAAGGATTGGAGTTTGATTACATCAATGAGTGAAAATGTGAAAAAAACAACAAATGGAATAGCAAAGAAAAAAACAAGCAGGAAAAATGTGCGTAAAAAAGAGGAGAATCTGCGAAAAGGTTTAAAGAATTCTTCTGGGTTTATGTTCAGTTTATTTGTCAATATACTGATCGTATTTTTGATCGTAAAGCTGTTTACATATTCTTTTAATTTTGCTTATGGCGTATTTGGCAATGTTGCATACCATCCGGGAAGCCAGCAGTATATCGTGGTCGATATTCCGGCAGATTCCTCGATCATGGAGATTGGAAGTGCTTTGCAGGATGCGGAGATTATTGAAGATAAGTACGTCTTTTATGCCAAGGTAAAGGTAAAGGGCTATGGAAATAAGATCACAAGTGGAAAATATCATTTGTCAGCCAGCATGACCTATGATGAGATATTGCAGATTATCTGTAATATAGATACAAGCAGTGACGAGGAAAACGAATAAGTATGAATGAGTTTGCGAGAATTACATCCTTTGTCCGTTCGATGGCAAAGGAGGATGCCGGGGCGTTGGGAGAATTATATCGGGATGCTGTAAAGCACGGTGTTCCGGTGATCCGGCCAGAGGCGAGAGAATTATTAAAGACACAGTTACTATTGAAAAAGCCGAAGCGTGTTCTGGAGATCGGAACAGCCGTCGGCTATTCTTCTATCTACATGACAGGATTTCTGTCAGAGGATGCGCAGATCACAACGCTGGAATTGAGCGAGGAACGGACTGCGGAAGCAAGAACAAATATCAAACAGCTTGGAAAAGAGACGCAGATTCAGGTGATCTGTGGAGATGCGGCAGAGACGTTGAAGGAGCTTCCAGATGATACTTATGAGTTTGCGTTTGTCGATGCAGCAAAGGCACAGTATATTTATTATCTGCCAGATGTGCTGCGCGTGTTAAAACCGGGCGGTGTGATCGTATCGGACAACATCCTGCAGGAAGGGGAAGTATTAGAATCCCATTTTCTGGTGGAAAAGCGGAACCGCACGATCCATGACCGGATGCGGGAATATCTGTATGTGCTCACACATGATGATCGGTTGGAGACAGCCATTCTGCCAGTTGGGGATGGCATGGCAATCTCGGTTGTGCGGGAATTATGTAAGGAAAGTGTATTATAGTATATCAGGATAGCAGGTATGTGTATGATTTTGTTGAGAAATCAGGATACATACGGATGAAAGAGGATCGAAGATGGATAAGTTACAGAAACCAGAATTACTGATACCTGCCGGAAGTCTGGAAGTATTAAAGGTGGCAGTTGATTATGGCGCAGATGCAGTCTATATCGGCGGCAAGAATTATGGACTTCGTGCGAAGGCTGGGAATTTCACAATCGAAGAGATGCATGAGGCAGCAGACTATGTGCATGCGCATGGAGCGAAGCTGTATGTGACGGTAAATATATTTGCACACAATGAGGATATCGATGGAATCAAGGCGTATTTCCATGAATTGAAAGAGACTGGACTTGAAGAGAAAATAGATGCATTTATCATTTCAGATCCGGGTATTTTCACATTGGCGAAGGAAATCCTGCCGGGCATTGAGATTCATGTCAGTACACAGGCGAACAATACGAATTACTTGATCTACGATTTCTGGAGAAAACAGGGCGCGACGCGTGTGGTAGCGGCGCGGGAACTTTCATTAAAGGAAATCAAAACGATCCGGGAACATATTCCGGCAGATATGGAGATCGAGGCATTTATGCATGGAGCGATGTGTATATCTTATTCCGGAAGATGCCTGCTCAGCAGTTATTTTACAGGCAGAGATGCAAATCAGGGAGCCTGCACGCATCCATGCCGTTGGAAATATGCGGTTGTGGAGGAGAAGCGACCGGGCGAATATCTTCCAGTGGAAGAAGATGACAGAGGCACGTATATCTTTAATTCCAAGGACCTCTGCATGATTGAGCATATCCCGGATATGATTGACGCAGGAATCAACTCTTTCAAGGTAGAAGGACGTATGAAGACAGCACTGTATGTAGCAGTTGTTACCCGGACATACCGGGAGGCAATTGATGATTACTATACATCGAAGGAATTGTATGAGAGCAAGATGGAACATTACCGTGAGGAAATCGCAGCATGCACATTCCGTCAGTTTACAACTGGTTTTTATTATGGAAAACCAAACGAGGAGACACAGATTTACGACTGTAACACCTATGTGAAGAACCGTGTCTACCTTGGTACAGTTGAAGAAGTGACAGCGGCAGGAGAACTGGTTATCCACCAGAAGAATAAATTCTGCGTGGGTGATGCGATCGAGGTTATGGCGTTTGACGGCGAGAATGTGGACGTAGAGGTTCTTGCAATTCATGACGAACACGGCACAGAGATGGAATCTGCACCGCATCCAAAACAGTTACTCTGTGTGAAGGTTTCAAATTCAGAGAAAATCAGAAAAGGTATGATTATACGCACAAGGCACTGCGCAGCTTAAGCAGTGCCTTTTTCTCTATCCGTGAGACATAGGAGCGCGAGATATGGAGTAGGTTTGAAATCTCTTTCTGCGTAAGCTCCTGATTGTCATATAAACCGTAACGGAGCGCGATTACCTGCTGCTCGCGGTCATCTAATATTTCGGTAAACAAGTCATTGATATTTCTGAGACTTTCGGACGTGATAACATTCAAAAGCACATTTTCTTCGTCGATTCGGATGACATCCATCAAACTGATCTCATTTCCCTCCCGGTCGGTGCCGATTGGTTCGTACAGGGAAATCTCACGCGCTTCCTTGCGTTCCTGACGAAGCCGCATCAAAAGTTCGTTTTCGATACAGCGACTGGCGTAGGTGACAAGCTTTGAACCTTTGTCGGTATCATATGTATTGATCGCTTTGATCAGGCCGATCGTGCCGATGGAAATCAGATCCTCGGTGGAGCGGTTTCCAGTCTGATATTTCTTGACGATATGCGCGACGAGACGCAGATTGTATTCTACAAGGATATTGCGCGCGGATAGATCGCCCGCCTTTGCTTTTTGCAGATAATGCGATTCCTCTTCGGGAGAGAGCGGGTGATGAAAAGTCTGCATGGCTGCCTCGCTATCCCTCTTTGTATATACTATGACGAATGATGGAAAATAGTGCTTTTCCAAGATGGAAAAAGATGGTATGATGATTCTAATGGTTTGGGAAGGAGAGGGTTATGTTTCATTTAAAACACGATGTAAAAATTCAAATAAAAAATGAAAAAGAAGTTTTTCGTTTTGTTCGTTTGCTTATTTTCACATTTATCTTTTCAGCAGTTTTTCTGGGAGTGCCTGATTACATATGGAATTTGACGTGGTATAGGGCGTCACTGTGCCTGGTCCCATGGATCGTTGCAATTCCGGCGGTAATCAACTGTATTAGTCGCAAGACCGATTTGAAAGAGCTATTTGGTACACGGATTATATTTCAGATATTAACTGGAATTGGAATTGGAACAATTATTGCAATTCTGTGGATTGGAGCAGAGTATATTCTACAGGATGGAAATATTGCACAAATGTATCCAGATAGTATATGGATGATTTTACTTCAATTGTGTATTTATGTATTTGCAGTGGGACCGTCTGAAGAACTGGTGTATCGTGTAGCGATTATGGGAAGTTTGGAGGATTTGTTGCAACGATACAAGTGGACCGCTCCGATTATTGCAAATACATTATTTGCATTGTCGCATTTGTTTCAGCATGACTGGGGAAATGTTGCGTTGGCATTTGTGATAGGTGGTATTTATACTTTTCTATATTACAAATGGAAAAAATGTGGGTACATTATGGTTTCGATTATACATGGAATGTTTGATTTTATGATAGCATTTCTGCCGTATATCTGGAACAAATTATAAAGGAAAATAATTGTTAACATAATTTGCTTTTTATAGCAAAAAATTGCTTTTTTTTTCAAATAGGCTATGCTATAATTATACATACTATAAAATTTATGAGAGGGTATTGCTATGCGAATAACTGGAGGAAGAAAAAAGATTCGTATAGGTGATTTGCTTGTTGAAGCGGGGGCTATTACGGAAGAAGAGCTTCAGGAGGCACTTGCCTATCAGAAGGAAAATGGTGGACGTATCGGTAATGTAATCATGGAGCTTGGCTTTATCAGCCAGGAACTGTTGATCACAGTATTGACGACACAGATGGGAATTGATTACATTGAGCTGAAAGCCTGCAAGCTGGATGAAGATTTGTTGAAACAGGTACCGGAAAACTTAGTCAACAAATATAAGGCAATCCCGATTGGATATGATGAGAATAATCCGAATATCCTGCGAGTGGCAATGGTAGATCCGATGGATTTAAATGCTATCGATGATATCGGTATTGCGACAAATACACAGGTAGAACCATTGCTTGCCATGGAAGATGATGTCATGGAGGCAATTGGTAAATATTATGGTAATGCACAGGCGATGGAGGCTGCTGAACAGTACCGTAAGGAGATGCAGGAGAACGGCGTCAATGATGCGGATGAAGAGGCGCTGAATGAGGATATCGAGAATTCTCCAATCGTACTTCTGGTAAAACAGATTATCGAGGGTGGTGTCAGACAGAGAGCTTCCGATATACATATCGAACCGCTGGAGAGTAGCGTTCGAGTTCGTTACCGTATTGATGGTGCGTTGAAGCATGTTATGACCTACGATATTGGACTTCTGGCAGGTATCAGTGCCCGTATCAAGATCATCGGCGGTATGGATATCGCAGAGAAACGTAAACCACAGGATGGTCGTATCACAATTATGGTTGACCGGAGAGAGTACGATGTCCGTGTATCTATCCTTCCAACTGTATATGGTGAGAAAACCGTTATGAGACTTACTTCCAAGGACGGTCTGACGAAACCGAAGAGCGCGCTTGGATTTGGACCAAAGGAATTAAAGGTATTTGATGGTATCCTGAGTAACCCACATGGAATCATCCTTGTAACAGGACCAACCGGTTCCGGTAAATCAACTACACTGTATACATCATTGAGTGAGTTAAATACCGAAGATGTAAATATTATCACGGTAGAAGATCCTGTCGAGGCAAATATCGACGGTATCAATCAGGTTCAGGTAAATGTAAAAGCAGAGATGACTTTCGCGGCAGCCCTTCGATCTATCCTCCGTCAGGATCCGGATATTATTATGATCGGAGAGATTCGAGACAGTGAGACTGCACAGATTGCTGTTCAGGCGGCTATCACCGGACATTTGGTAGTATCCACATTGCATACAAACTCAGCCGCATCTACGGTTACACGTATCATCGATATGGGTATTGAACCTTATGTAGCGGGCGATGCGTTGGTGGGTGTTATTGCACAGCGACTGGTTCGTAGACTTTGCAGCTCTTGCAAACAGGCAAGATTAGCAGAACCGGAAGAAAAGAAAATTCTTGGTGTCAAACCAGAGGATATGGATGATGATGTCATCATCTATGAGCCGGTTGGTTGTCCACTTTGTGGAGATACTGGTTATGCAGGGCGAATCGGTGTGTATGAGATGATGCCGGTATCGAAAGCACTGCAGGCAGTTATCTCCAAGGGTGCTACGGCGGATGTCATTGAAAAGCAGGCGTTGTCAGAAGGCATGCTTACTTTGAAGATGGGTGCAGCACAACATGTATTGAACGGTATTACGTCGATTAGTGAGATGAAGAAGATTACATATGAGACGGGTGATGAATATTAAAACTATAATATAAAAGAGGGAGAGAAAAGAACATGATAGACATGAAAGAACTTCTGGCATTCGCCGTAGAACAGAATGCATCCGATATCCATATTGCGGTAGGCATTCCACCGAAGCTTCGTATCAATGGCCGGTTGACAGAGGTAGAACTTCCGGCAATGACACCGGCAGATGCAGCAGAAGCAATTGGTTCGACGATGCATGATCGTCATAAACAGATCTTAAAAGAACGGGGCGAGGTCGATTTTTCCTTCGCATCTCCAGAAACTGGTCGATTCCGTGTAAACGTATTTATGGATCGTGGAAATATGGCGGCTGCCTACAGAAAAGTCGATACCATTATTCCTAGACCGGATCAGTTAGGAATTCCAGAGGCAGTTGTACAGTTATATAAGAAGAAAAGAGGCTTGGTGCTTGTAACAGGACCAACCGGTTCCGGTAAGTCGACAACGCTTGCTTCTATTATTAATAAAGCAAATGAGAATCTGACCGATCACATCATTACACTGGAAGATCCAATCGAGTATATCCACAAACATAAAAAATCAGTTGTAAACCAGCGAGAAGTTGGTATGGATACACTCTCTTATGCAAATGCACTTCGTGCAGCCCTCCGTGAGGATCCGGATATCATCCTTGTAGGAGAGATGCGTGACCTGGAGACGATCTCAACAGCAATTACGGCTGCTGAGACTGGACACCTGGTATTTTCCACACTGCATACAATTGGTGCGGCATCTACAATCGACCGTATCATTGACGTGTTCCCAACACATCAGCAGCAGCAGACACGTATCCAGTTGGCGATGATTCTGGAAGGGGTTATCTCGCAGGCACTGATTCCGACGGCAGATGGACATGGGCGAGTAGCGGCGTTTGAGGTTATGCTTGCCAGCCCGGCAATTCGAAGTCTGATTCGAGAGCAGAAAAACCATCAGATTCAGTCTACGATTCAGACAAGCCGTGCACAGGGCATGATTACATTGGATGATTACATCCTGGATTTGTATAAGAGTGGAACTATATCCAGAGATATGGCACTTGTGTATGCACAGGATCAGGTTGCAATGAAGAAACAGATGTAACGTTTGTGCAAGTTTCACAAAATTAAATTATTTTATTGAACTTTATTGCAAAAAACTATCAAATAGGGTAGTATCAGTATATAAATTGTTCATAAAATGTTCATTTTTTAGAAAAATAAGAGGTCGGAGGAGTTAAAATGGCACAATACAATTACAAAGCCATGGACAAAAACGGCAAGGCGAAAAAAGGCTCGATAGAGGCGATTAACCTTGACAAGGCAAAAGAAAAGCTGAAGTCCGAAGGACTGATTGTCCAGGATATAAAAGAACAGGGCGCCGGAAAAAAGGGAGGCGGCAAGAAAGTCAAAGATAAAGACCTGGCAGTGTTCTGCAAACAGTTCTCGGCAGTTCTGAATGCAGGTGTTACGATTATCAGCGCATTGGAAATGATGTCAGAGCAGCTGGAAAACAAAACTTTGAAACGCGCATTACAGGAAGCGCAGGCATATGTACAGAAGGGTGGTACACTGGCGGATGCATTCAAACTGAATCCCAAGGTATTCCCACCGATTATGATTAACATGACAGCAGCTGGTGAGATGTCCGGTAATTTGGAAATCTGTTTTGATCGTTTGACGACACACTTTGAAACAGCAAATGCATTGCATTCAAAGGTAAAAGGTGCAGTTACATATCCAATCGTCATCTTGATTGTCGTTGTAGCGGTTGTGGCAGTGTTACTGGTCGGCGTTATCCCACAGTTTTCGCAGATGTTTGATGATTTGGGGTCAGAACTTCCGGCGGCTACACAGATGCTTGTAAACTTAAGTGATTTTTTACAGCATAAATGGTATATCTTAGTGATTATTGTTGCAGCAATCGTATTTGGCCTGAAAGCATTTGGCAAGACTGAGCCTGGATCGCTGATGTATGCAAAGATTGGCATTAAATTCCCATTGTTTGGCAATCTGACGATTAAGTCAGCAGCAGCAACATTCTCCCGTACAATGGCTACTTTGATGGCTTCTGGTATCAGTTTGATCGATGCAGTGGAGCAGGTCGCAAAGATGATCAATAACCGGATCATTCGGGAAGCACTTTTGGATGCGAAAACACAGATTGCAAAAGGTGTTCCGCTTTCCAAACCACTTCGCGATTGTGGAATCTTCCCACCGATGCTTCCTCAGATGACAAAGATCGGTGAGGAAACCGGTAATATCGAAGATATGATGGACAAGGTTGCAGATTACTACGAGATGGAAGTAAATGATGCAACAGATGCACTTACAGCAGCAATGGAACCACTCATCATCGTAATCATGGGTGTTGTTGTCGGTGGTATCGTAATGGCTATCTACAGTCCGATGCTCAGCATGTACGACGCAGTTGATAGTTATTAAAGTGAAATTGGATACAAACCGTTGGGCGAGGACTTCGGTTTTATCATAGAAAAAACTATATAAAGAAAAGGAGAGTAAATTTATGAAGAAAACAAACAACAAAGGTTTCTCACTCGTAGAGTTGATTATCGTTATTGCTATCATGGCAATCCTTGCTGGTGCAATCGCTCCTGCATTGATTCGTTACATTGATAAGTCAAGAAAGTCTAACGATGTTAGCTCATGTAAGACAATTAAGACAGCAGTTGAGACTGCACTTGGTAATGAGGATATTTATGCATATCTGACTAACAATAGCGGAAAAATCACAACAATCACAATCGCTCCTGGAGTAGCAACATCTGCTGAGGGCAGTGGTAAATCAGCAGCAATTACAATTTCTGGATGTACAGAGCCAACAGACAAGAGCGTATCAAGTTGTGATGAACTTGCAAAGTCTGAAATTGGAACAAATATCGGTGAGAAAACACCAAAGCTGAAGTATAAGAAAGCAAATAAGGATGAGAAAGCAAGCAAGTGTAAAGTAGAGCCTAAGAAGTTTTATGCTTTGATTAATGAAAAGGGTACTGTTTTTGTATTGATCGGTGGCGATACAGCTCCTACAAAAGTTCCTGGCGCTGATGGAAAGGGCGTTGGAGAGTACACAGAAGCATATCCTATTTGCCCAGAATCATGTGGCGCATATCAGTAAATCTGATATAAAAGTACAATTATAAAAGTTCCGCCTGATTCGCCAGGCGGAACTTACTTTGAAAAATGAGACAGGAAGGTTAGACGATGTTAGTAACAGTAGTATTTGGCATTTTTTTTGCATTATATGGAATCGTGATTGGAAGTTTTTTGAACGTTCTTATATTGCGGCTCCCGTTAAAAGAGAGCATAACCTTAAAACGGTCTCATTGTATGACATGTGGACATACCTTATCGTGGTATGAACTCATTCCTTTATTTAGTTATTTATTTTTAGGTGGAAAGTGCAGGCATTGTAAAGCGCACATCTCTGTGCAGTATCCGATTGTAGAAGCTGCAAACGGGATACTATACGTGGTTTTCTTCCTCGCAAAAGGAATCACGGTGGAGACGTTCCTTTACTGCCTGGCAGCTTCTGCCTTATTAGCACTAAGCGTCATTGACTGGCGTACACAGGAAATCCCATTGGGGTTCATTCTTTTTATTTTAACTTTAGGACTGGTTAGACTCTTCACCGATTTAGAAAATTGGAGTCAGTATGTAATCGGTTTGTTTGCTGTCAGCGTTTTTTTACTTCTCATAGATCTTGTTACAAAGGGGAGAGGCATAGGACACGGTGACATAAAGCTTATGGCGGCAACCGGCTTACTATTGGGCTGGAAATTAATTATAATAGCATTCATCATGGCATGCATCATCGGTACGGTCGTGCATCTCATACGGATGGCTGTTAAGAAGGTTGGCAGGAAGCTGGCTTTTGGCCCATATTTATCTATGGGTATATGTATAGCAATGATATGGGGTGAACAGCTCGTGAGCTGGTACCTATAAGTATGTGGACGAATGTCCCAAAATAAAATCACTGATTAGCGAGGGAGGCTATAACGAATGGCAAAAAGCAATAAAGTGTTATCCATTGATATCACAAACGAAAGTATTACAATTATTGAGCTGACTGCTTCAGCGAAAAAGCAGACGATGATTCATAATATCATCATTTTTGAAACACCAGAAGATTCTTATGAAGATGGTGTGTTAAAGGAGCCAGAGAAGATTGCAGAAGCAATCACACAGCAGTTGATGGCTCGCGGTATTAATAATAAGAATGTAATCTTTGTCCTTTCATCGACGAAAATTGTAAACAGAGAGGTTATGATACCGTTTGTTCCTGAGAAAAAGATCAGAGGAATTATCAATTCAAACTCATCCGAGTATTTCCCTGTAAATATAGAAGATTATGTTGTTTCTCATTCTGTACTTGAGACAGTAACGGATGAAGAAAACAATAAACAGCTTCGTGTGCTTGCGGTAGCAGCACCACAGCATATGGTAAAGTCTTATTATGATTTAGGACAGATGGCTGGATTGAATGTCGTTGCACTGGATTATATCGGTAATGCAATGCTCCAGCTCATTAAGACACAGACAAATCAGAACACAACAACCATGGTTATCCAGTTAGGTAGTGAGAGTACGGTATTGAATATTGTACAGGGCGATAACCTGTTGTTGCAGAGAACCGTTCCATATGGTACAAACTCTGTTGTAAATGTAGTTATGGACGATAAGGGTGTCGATGCAACAACTGCTATGACATTGCTTCAGAATGATCGCCTGATCACGGTAGATTTTGATGATAATGAAGTGACAGGTGCGTTCCGTTATTTGATTAACAACATCGGACGTGTTATGGATTTCTATGCATCAAAGAATCCAGACAAGCCAATCGAGGACGTATTCCTGACTGGCGACGGTGCTTTGATTCGTGGTATTGACGGACTCTTTAAGGTACAGTTGAATGTCAGCACACGTATCATGGATACGCTGTATAATATCAAGTTTGATCCAAGTATCGACTTGAAGGTATACAATCCGGTATATCTTGTTACTCCGATTGGAGCAGCATTTGCACCTATGGGATTTGAAATTTCGGATGCGGTTCAGGCTGTTGCAAAGAAGGAAGGAAGTTTAACACCGTTTATCGCGTTGGTTGCGGTTGCTGCAATTGGTGCGGCTGGCATGGCATTCTACTCTATTAACAAGAAGAATACTGTGACAGAAAAACGGGATCAGTTAGAGGCGGATATTGCAAGAGTTAGTGATATTGAAGATATTATCAATGCATATGATGATGCACAGGCAAAGTACACAGATATGGAGTCTATGTACTATACAACATACCAGTTGAATGAGAATGCAAGAGAGTTTATCTCTGAATTGGAAGCAAAGATTCCGACGGCGGTAGTTGTAACGGGATTTACATCTAATAATAATGGTGTGTCTATGCCTTGTACGTCAACAAGCTACGATGCAATTGCGGATTTTATTATGCAGTTGAAGACGATTGACTGTGTAGATAATGCATATGTGGCAAGCATTACAAAGAAAGATGAAGATGGAGAAATCACATATGATTTCTCAGTTACAGTAAATTATGTTCCAATGATGCAGGATCCAGCAGCGGCAGATGGCGCAGATGATGCACAGACAACCGAAGCCGAGACTGACACAGAAGCCGAGTAAGGGAGGAATGGTGAGTATGAGCAAAAGTAATATTAAGATTATTTTATTTATAGTAGCGGTGGCGATTCTTGGCCTTACATATATGTATGTATTTAAAGATAATATGGATAGCGCGGATTCTATTCAGTCAGAGGTTGATACATTACAGACAAGATATGACGAGCTGATGGCAAAACAGCAGGATCGTGAGATGTATGAGGAGAAGACGAAGGAATTCAATGAGAAATTCGATGAGAGACTGGCTTATTTCCCAGCGACATTGGATCAGGAAATCTCAGTTATGTTCATCAAGGGCGTAGAGAAAGATCAGGGTAATTTACAGTTTGGTGTTGATTCCGTAGGCCTTGGCGAGCCGGAGTCTTATTACAGCTTAAGTGCTGCAGCAGCAGCTAACACAGGTGATTCTGCTGAAGAGACCACAGGAGATGATGCAGAAACAGCGGTTGCAGGAGACTATCAGTGCCTGACAGCTGCATTCCCAATCCAGTATACTGGCTCTTATGAGGGAATTAAGGACTTCATTGATTATGTTATGGGATATAAGTATCGTATGAATATTTCAGCCATTGATATTACATACAATTCACAGGACGAGACGTATTCAGGAACTGTAAATCTGAATGCATATTGTGTATCTGGAGAAGGAAGAGAAGCAGATACAGTGGATGTAGATGTTCCAGAAGGTGTATCTAACATCTTTCAGGGTGGCGCAGGAGCACCGAGTGTTACTACATCTTCACATGATAGTGGTCAGGGACAGGACATCAAGGATGATCATGATATTTTGATTGGATTGAACAATGCAAATGGTGATAGCTCAGATGGTATTATTGTAAGTGCAGGCAGCAACAAGGTAAGCTCTACTGCAAATTCTATTGAGACAGTTGCACTGTCAATTACAGATGAAGATGGAAAGAACATGGTAGAAGTAAAGCTCGGTGATGAGTCTTATTCATTTGAGTTAACAGATACAGAACTTACAATTTATGTTGAATCTTCAAAGAGAGTGGATAATGATGACAAGAATGGTATTAAGTTGAATGTAACAAATGATACAAGCGTTCCTGTATATGTGAAGGTTGCAGACGACGATAATGACGCTCCTAGATTTGCCTTAGGCAGCAAGACAGGTACTGTTAAGGTATACTAAGAGAGGGTGAGGTTTATGGCAAAAACAAATAATAAAGGTTTCACATTAATTGAAATCGTCATAGCTGTTGCCATATTGTCAATCCTGTTAACCCCAATTTTGAAACAGTTTGCCAATACGCTGGAGACGAGCCGTAAGGCGAAAGCACTCCAGCAGGCAAATGAGACAGCCGTGTATGAAATGGAAGAGTTCCAGACAGTAACGAAAGAAGAACTGGATGATAAATATGGAGATCCGACGGTTCATACAGATATGGTGGTAAGACTTTTGGATACAGACGGAACGGAAATCACTTCAACACTTAAGTATTCAGCATATGAATATAAGTTGGATGATCGTAAAATTGGAGCAAAACAGGATGTATATTCCAATGTTGTAGTTCTTGATGACTTGTCGAATAAAATACGTGCATATGGTGGAGAGAGTGCAACAAAGCATTACAAGGTGGCATACAATCTGACGGATGCTGATCTGGGAAAGTTTGGAACAGGATTTACACTTACAAACGAGGGCTCTATTGTAGAGTATAATGATGCAGGATTTGTTACAGCAATTGTTTGTACAGATAAAAATGCAAACGGAACACCGGTAAGTTATGTAGAGAACCCGAATGAAGTCAATCTTGGTAACATGCATAATCTCGACAAAAATGCAGTTGCACTAGTTATGGGTGGTACATCAAGTTTTGACTCGGAAGCGTTTTCGGCATTGTTTTCAAAGGCAATGGATCATCTGCGAGAGCTTGACTATGAATCTTGGCAACAGGCATTGCTGAATGTTGATAATGAGTCCATTCTTTCACAGGACAGTATGAATAATTCAAAGAGACTGATTAAGATCTATGCAGATAAGGCAGTTGACAGTACAACCGGTAAGGATTGTTATATCGTAAAGGTAGATGTTTATTATGATTATAATTACAGCCTGGTTGTAAAGGGTGAGAAAAAAAGTGATTTCCACGATATGGTAAGCTTTACTGTATTTAGTCAGAAATTCTTTACCAAAGAACCACCAGAAATTTATTTTGAGTATCAGCCATATTGTATTTCGGGAGCAAATTCTAAGAATGCAATTTATCAGACAAATGATTATATTTTGTTTGACAATTATGTAGATGAATGTAAGGTTTATTTGTATAAGCCGTATAAAGACCAGCAGAATTATGATGCTAATATTGATAACTACTATAAGATGGTAGATACTGATGGCGATGGTACACCAGATTCTAAGGAAGAGTATTATACATATTATACAGATAAGGCAAAGACACAGAAAGTAAAGATTCATCTTGCAAGCAAGAACTCAAATACAGCACTTTCTCTGGATAGTGACGGTAATGTATTAGATACAGATGCGATGGATCGTGTTTATGTATTTACGAATCTGGATGTAAATGGATATGAAGAAGGAAGTGCAGATGCACAGTTTGTATCAGACGCATTCGGCGGAACCTTTGATTATGTAAAGGGCGAGAAGGAATCAAGAAGTTCAGTAGAAGATGCTATGGCTGCAAAGTATTTGAAGTATGAATTAGGACAGAAATATACAACGAATACAAAGCAGAGCGATGGAAGTGTAACAAATGGCAGTATGAAAGTTCTGTATACATTGAGTGAAGATACAAGAGAGGCAGAGCGTTTGTATACAGTAACAGTTAAATTAACACCGGACAAGGAGAATTTGAATACAGTTCGGTTATCTGGAGCAAAGGGGGCTAATTAGTTGAAGAAAATCAAACAAATTTTAAAAAAGCTAAAAAGTAACGCAGGCTCCAGTATTGTAATGGTTGTTGTATCGGTAGCGTTTATCGGTATAATAGTAGGAGCATTGCTTGCAGCAGCGGTACAGTCATATCGCTTGAAGCTGGAAGAACTGAATTCAAGAGATAACTTTTATTATGTGGAGCAGGCACTGAATGAGATTTATGCAGGCGTTGGTTCACAGACAGTAGAGGACTTGAAAACAGCATATGTGTATACAGTAGAAAATATGGTAGAGTATGATCTTGTGAAAGGTCGTTATGTAACAAAATCACAGGATGAAGCACAGAAGATGTTCTCAAAAGAGTTCTATCATCAGTTGCAGAACAATCCATTTTTCAAGGTAAGCTTAGATGAATTATCAAGCAAGCTGGCATCCTACATTTCAAACGATTCAGTTGTTTTGGATGCAAGCCGGATTCAAGTAGTAGATTATCTGGATGATGACAATAATAAAGTTGGTAAGATTATAAAGAATCTGAAGTTGAGTCGTACACAGGAATACAATCGTTCTTCTGCGAATGGCGTATATACTCAGAGTATTACAACAGACATTGTTGTTGGTGATCCAGATTTTTCTGTATTATTTGATTCTATGGAAAATGATGATCCAAACATTTTCAAGTATGCAATGGTTGCAGATATGGGAATTGAGGTAAATCAGCCAACAGTTCCTCTTACGATTGCAGGTAATGTATATGCAGCATCAGATTATTACAATAAACAGTACAATGAGAGTACATGGAGTGATGATGTTGATGACTCAAAGAAAACACTTTCTTCTGGAACATACAATGTTGAACAGAAGGATGGAGAAGTTGTAGATATTGCAAAACTTTATACACATGGAAGTGTTACTTCTAAGAGTGCAAAGGGTGAAAAGACATCCGTTGATTATACATATTATAATAAGAATGCAACCCAGACAGGTAAGAATGAGGTTGCTGGACGAAATGATTATTATGATGGTGTAACAATGAAGAGTCGATACTCAGGATTCTATGTAAATGGATCTCAGGTATCTATTATGGCAGATACAGTTATTGTACCTGGTACAATGGCAGTTATGGATAATGGTTCTCTTTCGATTTATGGAAAGAACGGAAGCCAGACAGCAAAGTCAGAGGTATGGACTGATAACATTGTTCTTGATGGATATAGCAAAGTAACCAAGGATACTACTACAAAGAAGGTAACCTATAAGGGAGCAGATGCTATTATGAAAGCGGATTTATACGTGAAAGATGATACGGAACTGAATGCATCCGGATCTACATTCCAGCTTTCAGGTGACTATTTTGGATATGGTGACAGTACAGAAAAAGATGATCGTAAATTCACACCGGTTGTTGATGCGAAAAACTTCCAGATAGAAGTAACATCTAATGGAAAGACAAAAACAGAGAATCGTGGACATTATAACAGTAGTGCGATTATTGTAAATGGTGAACAGTCGACTTTAAATCTGGCACAGACAAAGACATTGTTCCTTGCGGGACGTACCTATATTGAGTTGTCAAAAGATGTCAACACAGTGGAAGATACAGTTCGTGATGGCGATGAAGTGGTTAACACAGTAAAGGATACATATGCATATCATCCGACTGATTATAATCCGGAGATGCCAAAAGAACTTCGTACAGAGGATAACAAGACAACGACGATCCGGGATTATAAGATGGGTGAGAGTATTTCTGTAAAGAGTAACCAGCAGGCATATATCCCGGTAACTAGCAATGGTATACCGACACTTGCAAAAAATGATAATGGCGAGTCTTTAGGCTACTATCTGGCAGAGCTTCCACCTGCATTAAAGGGAAGCGTTTTGTTTGAAAAGTATTTCCCAGAAGCTCAGTTTGATGGCAATGTTCCATGTGTTCTTCAGGAAGTATCTGGTAAGAAATATTATTATTATGATTTCCAGACGGCATACGATCAGACGTCGTTGTTGTATCGTGCAAGAGTGCTGGCAGGAAAGATGACAAGTGCACAGTATGATGCATGGTTAAATGAATTCCCATCTGCACAGTATTTTGCGGCTGGTTTTATTGAGGATTATTCTGCAGAATTGGAAAAACATAGAAAATATGTAAATGCAGAAGATAAGCGTGGACTTGAGGACAGTGTAATTGCAGAGTATCTTGTAGATATTGGAGATTACGAAGATTTCGATGCAGGAAATATCGTACTTCCAGATGCAGATTTGGATAAAACAGTTAGTATTTATTCAAGCGGAGCTATTACAACAAAGAAGGATACAACATTTAGTATTGTAAGAGGTGATAATACCGATGCGTTGACAAGCTTGTTGACATCGGATAGCCTGAAAGACATGGATGCAGGCAATCAGTGGGTAGGATCTGTTGATGCAAATGGAAAAGAAACAAAGTACACAGACGCATATCAGTTATCCAATGATTTGGAAATGGAATATGATTATGTAAAGTGGAATCTTGGACATTATAGCAAGGATCCAGCTTTGGATTCTACAACATTATCTAACAATGAGGTAGAGAAGAATTACATTAAGGCACTTGTAAATGATGAGGATTTTGGCGATGCAAGTATTACACCGTTGAATAAATTCCTCGATATGTCATTGATTACAAAAGACACTAATATTACACCAAATATTTCAGGTAGTGATGCAGGAAAGAGTGTATTAGATCTTGCTTCTGGATATTCTGTATGGGTTAGCAATGATGACATAGTTGTTAAGGCTAAGAAGGAAGATAAGGGAGAAGTTCGAGGTGTTGTAATCACAAAGGGTGATGTGTATTTTGATTCATCTTCAGAAAATGGAGTTACCGATTTTGAGGGTGTTATTATTGCCGGTGGAAAGGTTTATGTGAATGGAAATGTAAAGACAATCGCTGCATCAGCAGAGATTTGTCGAGCAGTTCTTCGAGAGTGCCTTCTGACAGGTGATGATAATTCAAAACTCCTGTTAAATTTGTTCCGGGGATATGAGCCGGCAGAAGATGATGCAACTTCATCCGATGCGTCCACAGAGGCAAAGTCAATTGATAAGATTGATTATACTGACGTTGTCAGCTTTGCAAACTGGATGAAGAATGTAGAATAGAGAGGTGGCCTATGGAGAAGAGACGATTTATGAAAGAGAACAAGGGCTACTCACTAATCGAGTTGATAATTGTGCTTGCAATTATAGTAGTTATGACGGGTGTTTCTATGGTTACGATTACGATCATTCATAATGCAAGGGCAAGAGAAGCATCTACAAAGTTTGAAAATGCCTTATCGGAATTGCAACAGAACGCAAAGGGTAAGATGTGTGTGGTATCGGATACAAATGAACCTGATTATCGTTTTGCGTTAGCAATATATAAGGACAATTCAAAATATTATATGAAGCGAGGCTATTATTTAGGTAACAACTTGGATATGAGCAAGTCAACAAGCTATCTGTTTGTCGATTCAGAAAATGGAAATGGCGGAAAAGGAGAAAGCTTTTCAGCTTATATAAAAGTCAAATATGTAGACGAATCTGGTGTAGAACGGGATATAACGGAAATGGATGATAAGCCAGTTTACATTATCTATGATCGTCAGGGTATGTGCATTTATGGAAACGGTAAATTTAATTTTTATCGAGACAAAAAAGATAGTTTGCTCAATACAGTGGTTTTAAATAAAAATGGAAGCCACACATCGAATTAAGGGGGAGGCGTGAAAATGAGAAGAAAACAACAAAATAGCGGATTCTCCCTGATAGAGCTGATTATTGCATTGGCAGTGTTAGCGTTCTTGATGTTAGCGGTATCTTCTTTTATGGGATCAAGTGTAATGCAGTCAAAAAAAGCACGAGCGGATGTTAAAATGCAAACGCAGTCACAAGAAGCTTACAATCTGCTTACAGATTCCATTATGCAGGCAAATGATATATTGATCGTTGGTTATACAGCGTCGGATGATGACGATATTGATTTCGCTAAGCCAGGAGAAACTACAACCGCGACACTCACGAAAAAATATTATGTGAGAGATAAGAAAACAGCAGAAGCATTGATGAAAGATCCGGCAACATATGGAATTTCTGGATCAGTTTCAGCATCGGATATAGTATATTTTACAGATCTTTCTGCCACAACGAATATATATATATCGTATATGCGTGTTACATCTTCTGTACCGTTGGATATGAATCAGGTACCTGGAGCAAACCCAAGTGTTATAACAGATCAAACTATTGTGAACTCCATAACAGGTGAGGGAACAGTTGTTAGTTGTACAGAACAAAATTCAAAGAGAGTATATAGCATTAACGATACATTGATTTCTTCCTATTATTTTGAAGACAATATCATGTATTATGGACGCAAATATACATATATGACACGTATGGATGATGCAATTGATATGCTGGATACAGATTCAAAAAACGCACATGTGTATAATAAGTATTTCTCATATAATGTAGGAACACTTGGGGCAACAAGCACGGGGGTATCTGGATGTGTAGCAACAATCAATGCAAAAGATGGAACGATAGGAATTGATTTGTATTATAATCAGTCGAGTATGAAATATACAACACTCGGTCGAATCAATACAAGAAATTCATATGTATTAAAACCAAGAAAGTAGAGGAGGAAAAAGGAACATGAAACGTAAAATGAAGATCACGATATCAGCATTAGCAGTTATGTTCGTTGCAGCGATTGCCGTTGCGATTGCTTCGTTCTCCTTTGCTGGTAATGGTGACAAAGACGATGTGTTACAGGACGGCATGTATGTAGCAGATGCGTCAGGTGCTGTAAGTGAGAAAACGATTATTGATTATATAATCGAGAATTCTAATTCTGCGGATCCCGATGTAGATAAGATTTATCATATCGCGGAGATTACATCTTCATCAACACCATCTACATTGGAATCATTTGTTAGTTCAAATGGATTTAAGGATTATGTAATTGATGGAAATAAGACAATTGAACAGCTTATGGCAGAAAACTGTGTGGAATATAAGTCCTTTAATGGTGCGTTAGCAGCAGACAAAAATTCTGAAGCATATACGCAGGCTTTGGAATATATTTCAAAAGCAGATTTGATTTATGTAAGTAATGACAGCACAAATAAGTTCTCTCAGAACAATGATATTTGTGAAGATCTTTACTCTGCATTGCACGAGTATGCAGTTGGTAGTTTCAAACCGTTGATTATTGATAGTCCAGCATCATCTACAATTGATAATGATGATAGTAAGACTATGAAAGATCTTGCATCGAAAGTATTTGGACCAAATGAAAAGTATTACTATACATTCAAATGGAAAGATGGCATGAGTGCAGAACAGTATCTGGGACATGCAGCAGGCTCTCTTTACTTAGGTATCAATGGTAAGACACAGCAGGACAATGGAGTATGGACGACGGTATATGCGTCACAGCCTGTGATTGATGAAACAGGCAAGGTAACAGATCCAAATCCGGCAAATCTGGCTAAAATATTAACAATAAGTGAAGATGGAAGTACAGCACGGACAGATTTGCTGATGCAGAAGAGTGATGGTAAGAATCCAGAAGTTACAGATGCATTGTACACTGTTAAAACGGATGCAAATGGTACTCCGGTTTCAGAACAGTATAATGTAGCTGCAAATGGAAAGATATATGCATTGTCAACAGATTCGATCATGTATCTGAATGGTTATAATAACCGTGTGCAGACACGACCAAATTACATTGAAAATGATGTAGTGACAATGGCTGAGGCTGCAAATGTTGACTTTGATGCATACGACATGATCGTGATTGAAGATAACTGTAATGGTTTGACAATTACAAAGGATATGTACAGAAAGTTTGCATCTGCTATGTATGGTAAACTTCATATCGTATATAGTGAAGCGATGGGGACAGGTTCTGCATCTTCAGGTGGAAATCTGAGTGATAAAGATAAGCGAGAGACAAACTATATGAAGCTTGTTCTTATGGTAGCAACCACAGATTATATTGCAAAGTATGATAATATTCTGGTAACAACCAGAAGTGATTTCAGTATGATTACAACGACGACAAGTGCAAAGACAGCAAAGGTAATCGCTGATTTGATCAATGCATCCAGATATCGTGGAATTGGTGGAAATAGTTCATCATCTTCTATGTTCACGGTATTAGAGTTGCAACCATGTTATCCTATTGACTTGCAGCTTGCACAGTCAGAAAAGGGAGACGGAAGAATCTATAGTGGCAATTACTATACTGATCCGTCAAGTATGGTAGATGGTAAGACAAAAGAGCAGATTCCAGAAGATACAGAGTATTATGCATGGGAACTTTCTAAGGCAAAGCTTTCTGATGCACTTGGAATTCCATATGACAAAATTAATCTGGTTCAGATGTCTACAGAGGAATTTGCAGGTGACAAGACAGAAATTCTTGGAACTTATGATATGATTTATCTTGGTGGAAATACTTCCGCGTTGAAAGATAATGCAGAAAACTTTAAGGCATTACAGAGCCAGTATTTGAAGCATAACTGGAATAATCAGTATGATTTGACGACAGAGCTTACCAAGATGCCATTTTACACAACGTATACTCATAATGGAGACTTGGTATATGTAACGTCAGCACGAAATCAGAATTTGAGTGGTGATAAGTTAACTGCTCAGGTAAGTAAGAACGGTAACCTTCAGAGTACATTTACTTATATGAATGGTAATGATATTACATATAATCGCTACTTAGCTTTGAAAGATTATATTGAGAAGGGAATGCCGGTTGTTGTAAGTGAGCAGTTGACACAGGCATATAAGATGGTAACGGATTATGGATATTTACAGAATTCTATTGATCCAGATTCTAATATGCGAAAGGTGTTAGATGCTTGTACTACACAGGCAAAAAAGACAGAGTCGAATCCGACGGTTGTATTTGGATTTGAACAGAGTAAGGTTGTTGATGTATTTGCAGACGGTTCGCTTGGAGATTCTATGACTGGTTATGTATCAGTATTTGCATCCCAGAAAGGATCAGAAAGTGATAGTGATGAGACAACACCAAAAGCAACTGTAACAGGAAGCAAGGAGCTTCTGGCACAGGTATATAACAGTGCAAAGAAGAAACCGAAGCTGATTGTGAAGAGTATGCCTGCAACATACAATCGATACGATAAGTCGACAATTTTGACAAATCGAACATTGACATTCAAATATGATGTAATTAATAGCTCGAATTTCACGGCTACATTGTATGTGGATGATGATGGAAACAGTAAGTTTGATCGTAGTGAAAGTGGAAAAGAATTATTGACAACGAGTACTTCCAATACATTGTCGTATGAATGCCCATCGTCATTCTTTGGACCAGTATATTGGATGTTGGAGGTTGTTGATAATGACACTGGAGTAGCTGTTAATCAAACAGGATTCTCATATATCAAGAATAGTGAGGATAAGAAACAGGAAGTATCAGTTCTTCAGATTATGCCAGATGATGGTGGCGGATCAATGGGAAATGATTCTCTGTACTTCTGTACAGTGTGCCAGCGTTCTACACAGATTTTGAATTATAACCCAAGCTATAATGAAGATGCTTCACGTCATCGTCATGTAGTAGAATACGAAGGTGGTTATAAGGATTCTGTAGGAACAGGTGGTTATCTTACAAAGCGAGATGGAAAGAAAATCTATATTGGCAAGCATCAGCATATTTTTGGTGTGAATGCTTATGATAGTAATCTGAGATTGGAAGGCTATCTTGGAGTGGATGATTTCTACAAAAATCTTGCGGATGAAGCAACGGATTGGTTTAGCTTCGATATTGATATTATTCGAAGCAGTGATTTCCAGAAGTTGTCACAACAGGTTCGTGATGCGTATACTTATGTAGTAGCAGAGGATGGAACGATTACAGGTACGGTTGTATCAGATCAGACAAAGCGAAATGAAGTAGAGCAGGGACCTAGTACATCAACATCAAAGTATGAGGATTATGCAGATATTGAGACTCCAATCTTGAAGGTGCAGCGTGCGAAACATAGTGCTGACGAGATTGCAGATGATGAGAGAATTGTCCTAGATAAGTTGAAAGCGGATAATCCAACACTGACAGATGCACAGATTGCAGATAAGTATGCAAGACTCACAGAAGATGAGATTCTGAGCATTTTACGTACAAAGTTAATTGGAGAATTGGACATGGATTCTATCAATGTATTGTACGTTGCTAAGAAGAAATGTGATTTTGAACAGGATGCAAATGGATATAAGCTGTTGATTGATGAAGAGCAGGAGAATGTTGATGAGAAAAAGGAAGCACTTGATGAGGCTTTTGAAGAATTAATTACAAACTTCAGTTCAGACATGAAAAAAGCAGCGGATCAGGATACAGGTAAAGGTCCATTGGCAGGTCAGATTACAAGAAAAGAATTAGAAGATATCTTGAAGACAGGGTATTATTTTGACTTGTATGCATTAGCAAACAGAAGACCAATGTATGATAATATTTCATCCTCTTACTTGTCTGATGGCAAGAATATTGATGATTTGATTTCTGATTATTATCATGCGACAGATGTATTGCTTGGATATAAGAATGCATACAAGACATTTACAAGATTTTCTGGTGGTACAGATTGGATTTCAGAATGTTATAGTTCTGTTTTACTTGGTCCATCTGAGAGTTTCAACGGAAAAGATATTACATCTGAGATTGCTTTGGATGATTTGGAGACATATGTAAGCGGAGGACATCAGGTTGTACTGTTCCATGATACATTGACACCATATGCAGATAAAGGTGCAGTGAAGTTGACAGATAGACTTCGTTCTTACTTTGGTATGGATCGTTATCATATGCAGACAACAGCGGAAGCACAGGATACCGATGCTAAGACAAGTAGCTCAAACCCAAAGCTTACAGATGCAGATTCTTCGTATGTTAAATACACAAGTGAGGATTCAGATAAATACTTTATGACGAATTTGTCATATAAGGCAAGGGATGATGAATCACGCTATGGAAGCTGGAATTCAGATGTTAGAATTGGTACATCAGCTTACTTGACAGATGTTGCATATACAGATAGCTTTAATCTTGGTGATGATAGTGATAAGGCGTTTTATGCAATGCCATACAAATATGCGCAGTTAAAGTATTCAGATCAGACAGTTCATATTCAAGACGCTAAGTTTGATATTGATACATTCCATGGCAGATACGGTACAAATAAGGCAAGCCAGAATAATCAGGGATTAGTTACAACATTCCCATTTACGATTGCTTCTGAGTTGAATATTGGACCAACACATGGACAGTCTTATGCAGTGGATCTGGAAGATGATGACATGACAGTATGGTATTCATTGGCTGGTGGAGACAGTGGTCCGACAGTATCATCTATGTTTGCTGCATCACCAAGAGATGCAATGGATAATTACTTCTTGTATTCATATAAGAATGTATTCTATTGTGGTGCTGGACATGGTGACATCCTTGGTATTCATAAGAATAATAATGATGAGCGATACTTGTTCATCAATATTATGTGTAATTCTGTTCGTTTAAGTGTTGCACAGCCGAAGATTAACGTATTTGATTACGATGATACAGAATCGAAGGAGAATAATGATATCATAAAGAAGGATGGCAATAATGGATATGTGATGAAGATTCAGGAAGATGATTCATATCCAGAATTCAACTTCAAGGTATCAACAGACACAGAGACAACTCTCAGCAATGTAAAGATCTTCTATGATCTTGACTATAAGGATGGAAATACAGACAATGCGTATGTAAAGAATGACAAACATATTCTTATTGCTGACTGGGATTCGTCACAGGTTGTTAAGGGACAGAATAAGCATGTATTCAGATATGATGCAAATCTTGAAAAGTTGGCAGATGCCGATGGAAAACAAATCGCAGAAACCTATGTAGATGCCGATGGAAAAACAGTTAAGGTTGCAGCGACAACTTTGAAGTTGTTACCGGAATACTTTGCACCGTATAATAATGAATATACATATATTGTTATTCAGGCAACGGATTCAAAGGGACAGGTAGTATATCAGAGAATTAAGATAAAAGCAGTTCCACATCTCTTCGACTTAACGTAAGTAAGTTAGATATGTAAAAATAAAATCCATGAGTGACTTCGATAATATCGGAGTTGCTCATGGATTTTTGTATGTAATAAATATGTTATATAAAATTCATTAGATAAACAAAAAATAGAAGAGACCATATAGATTCCCCAATCTATATGGTCTCCCTATGTAAAACATAGTTTGAGTTGTTGCGTCCGAACATCAACAACTCGCTCTCCCCAAGATGTCCAAGGACGGATCCTCGAACAAGATTATCGTAACATATAATTGATAAAAATCAAGGGGGCTGGCACAATTGGCGCTCTACAGAGCATACTTTTTTATTTGTTGCATTTTTGCGTTGTATTTCCAAATCTATGATTGTATACTACTACAGTAGGAGGCTTGATAGACATGAAGGAACAACTGGTACAAGTTATTGATAAAAAGGATTTACAGGTACTGATCCTGACGGATGGATATAACATCCATCATCTGTCTGGGTATCGGGGACATACAGGAATGCTTGTGGCGTTTCAGGGAGAACAGTATATTTTGACAGACAGCCGGTATACAGAGCAGGTAGAACTGGAAGCACCGGAATTTACCTGTGTGGATATTGGACGGGAAGGATATTCCAAGACGATCGCGGCGATGGTGCAGAAGGCATTTGCAAAAGAGGGCAGATCCACACTTCGAATCGGATTTGAGAATAAAGAGATTTCGTATATGCAGTATCAGGCTTTTGTAGATACATTTGCAAAAGAATTGACGGGAATGCAGGTGGAGTTTGTGCCACTGGAAGATGCAGTTAATGTGTATCGGGAAGTAAAGACAGAGGACGAGATTGCGAAGCTGGCACGTGCAGAGCAGATTGGCGATGAGGCGTTTACAGAGATTGTAAAGTTTATCCACGAGAACTGGAAGGATGGATTGACGGAACAGCGAGTTGCCTTGCAGTTAGAATATGAGATGCGGCTGCGTGGTGCCGAGGGAACGAGTTTTGATACGATTGCGGCAAGTGGTTCAAACAGCAGTCTGCCACATGCGATGCCACAGCCGAAGCTGCTTACGGAAGGTGATTTCCTGACGATGGATTTTGGCTGTATGTATCAGGGATATTGTTCGGATATGACGCGGACGATTCATATTGGAGAAGTGGTAGAATCAGAGCAGAAGAAGGTGTATGATACCGTGCTTCAGGCACAGCTTGCAGCACTTTCCGTTGTGAAACCGGGCATGGTATGTTCGGATGTCGATAAATGTGCACGTGACATCATCGCAGACGCCGGTTATGGAGATTATTTCGGACATGGACTCGGACATAGTGTGGGACTTTTTATTCACGAGGAACCTCGTTTTTCCATGAAATGTGATGCTGTGTTGAAGCCGGGTGTTGTGATCACAGTGGAACCGGGTATTTATCTGCCGGGCAGATTTGGTGTACGGATTGAGGATATGATCGTGGTGACGGAAGATGGATATCAGAATCTGGCATCTTCCCCGAAGGAACTGATCTGTGTATAATAGTCTAAAATGAAATATAATTTTGAAAAAAGTATTGACAACTCCATACCTGCATGCTATAGTATGCAAGTATGTTGATGAAAGCAGAGTATCCACTCTCACCTTAGCGCATAGGCGACTCGGGTTATGTAGTAAGAGAATATATAGATTTCTTATTATAACAATGTGTGGATAGTTTGTCTATCCACTTTTTTAATGCATTGATAATGGGAGGTGTATATTATTAGCGATTTAATGATTAACGAGCAGATTCGTGACAAAGAGGTACGTGTGGTAAGTGAGACAGGAGAGCAGCTTGGTATCATGTCATCCAAGGACGCTCAGAAGCTCGCAGATGAGCAGGGTGTTGATCTGATCAAGATTGCACCGACAGCAAAGCCACCTGTTTGCAAGATTATGGACTATGGAAAGTTCCGTTATGAGCAGACACGTCGCGAGAAGGAAGCAAAGAAAAAGCAGAGAGTCATTGAAATCAAAGAAGTTCGTTTGTCACCAAACATCGACAATAACGATCTGAATACGAAGGCAAACATGGCAAGAAAATTCCTGACTAAGGGCGATAAGGTAAAAGTTACACTTCGTTTCCGCGGTAGAGAGCTTGCGCATGTGGATAATGGTAAAGCGATTCTGAATTCCTTTGCCGAGATGCTTTCAGATGTTGCTGTTGTAGATAAACCTGCAAAGTTTGAAGGTAGAAGTATGATCATGTTTTTAGCTGAAAAACGTTAAATTCATATAAATAAGAAATTACCATGCATATGCATGATTTTTAAGGAGGAAAAGAAATGCCAAAGTTAAAGACAAAAAGAGCAGCTGCAAAGCGTTTTAAGAAGACAGGAACCGGTGAGCTTAAGAGAAATAAGGCTTACAAGAGCCACATTCTTACTAAGAAGACTACAAAGAGAAAGAGAAATCTTAGAAAAGCAACTATGACTGATTCTACAAACAGCAAAGTTATGAAGAAGATTTTACCATATTTATAGGATATTAGGAGGAATGAACGATGGCAAGAATTAAAGGCGGCGTTGGCGCTAAGAAGAGACATAATAGAACATTAAAGCTCGCTAAGGGATACAAGGGAGCAAGATCTAAGCAGTATAGAGTAGCAAAGCAGTCAGTTATGAGAGCTTTGACATCTTCTTATGCTGGTAGAAAGCAGAGAAAGAGACAGTTCAGACAGCTCTGGATCGCTCGTATCAATGCAGCAGCAAGAATGAATGGACTTTCATACAGCAAGCTTATGTATGGATTGAAGCTTGCAGGTGTAGATCTTAACAGAAAGATGCTTTCAGAGATGGCTATCAGCGATCCAGAAGGTTTCGCAAAGGTAGTAGAGGTTGCTAAGAGCAAGCTCGCTTAATAAAAGATTGTATTCAAAACCCGTTGTCTTCGGACAGCGGGTTTTGTTATAATAGGGGTGTAAAACTGTTGACCGGAGAGTACAAGGAGCAAAGGATGAATAAAAAAGTAACAAAATGGATAATCATGCTGTTGTGCACGATCTTTATCTGGACGGGGAATATGACAACTTATGCAGCAGAGACGGCGGATCCGGAGACATCGGATCTGAAGCCGTTGGAGCTTTACCAGATTGATGAAAGCTATGGAGATCTCGATGAGGCTGCCATGTCAATCAGTGATAGTAGCAGTGGAACCGCACTATCTGGTGTCTATCGTACGAATTGGGACTCATATGGAGATGATTATTGCTATCAGAATCTGAGTACAACATGGCAGGAACTCTATGATGAGATGAACTTGTATTGTACAGCGTATATGAATACATGTGTGGATGCGAAGGTGTTATCCGTTAATGGCAGGGCTGTTTCTGGTATCGGTCCAATCCGCTATGAAGGGTTGACATCGGAGGAGTTATCATCTCTAGTTTACATATTCACCTATCAGAATCCACAGTTTTATTTCATCAAGAATGCTCTGTATTACAATAGTAAAGTTGTATATCTGGGCGTATATGATACTTTTGCGGATGGAGATACCCGTTCTAATGCTTCCGTGCAGATGTTTAACCGGGTGGATGTATGGGTGCAGACGATTCAAAAAGAATCAACTGCGTATGCAAAGGAGAAGAAAGCACATGATATCATCTGCGAATATGTAGAGTACGAAGAGGGCACCTACGATCAGACAGCATATAGTGCTGTCATGCAGAAAAAAACGGTGTGCGCCGGATATGCGAAGCTGTATAGTATGTTGACGAATGCTGCAGGGCTTGAGACGGTATCAGTTACGAGTGCCACACACGGCTGGAACCGGACGAAGCTTGGAAATCAGTGGTACAATGTGGATCTCACGTGGGATGATGGAACGCCGATATCCTATCAGTTCTTCAATAAATCTGATGCTACGATGGAGAAGTACGATGGCTCTTCCCGGGAATCGCATACGCAGAATCACTATTATGATGGCGTAGCTCCTGGTTGTGAAAGTGATTACGGAGCTTCTGTGACGGTTGTGGATGCAGAGCAGATTCATGCGGATACAGCGACAGTCGTATTGGATCTTGTGAATAATCAGTCAGGGCAGATACGAACCAGTTTTGTGCCCGCAAATGTTACGGACAAACGGTTAGGATATGTGTCAGAGAATACAAATATTGCAACGGTCAGTGCATCCGGGCTTGTGACTGCGGTTGCACCGGGTAAAACATCCATTACAATCCGTAAACTGACAAACAATCAAAAGGCAACCTGTACCATAGAGGTATACGGATGGCAGGATAAACCGGAGACTCCGACGGTTGCAAAGTACGGTTCAACTTGGATTACATTGGACACACAGAGTGGCTGTGTGTATTCTGTGGATGGAATCCACTGGCAGTCAAGTCCGGCTTTTGTGAATCTCAAACCAAATACAGAATATACCTTTTATGTAAAACGTCCAACGAGCGGATATTACCGGGAGAGCAAAGCAGTGTCTGTCCGTGTGCGTACTCTGACGGAAGAAGTACAGGCGGCACCTGCAGTGACAGTGCGATATCGGACGCATGTGCAGACCTATGGATGGCAGAAGCAGGTGACAAATGGCACGATGAGCGGTACAAGTGGACAGGCGAAGCGCCTGGAGGGGATCGAGATCGCTGTGAGTGGCAACCAGAAGCTTGGAATCCAATATACGACGCACTGTCAGACCTATGGATGGCTGCCTTGGTCGTCGAATGGAGAGATGAACGGAACCGAGGGAGAGGCAAAACGTCTGGAAGCAATTAAAATCCAACTTACGGGCGTTGACAAAGATAAATATGATGTGTATTATCGTGTGCATGCGCAAAGTTACGGCTGGCTTGGATGGGCGAAGAATGGTGCGCCAGCAGGAACTGCGGGATATGCAAAGCGTCTGGAGGGTATTCAGATCGTGGTTGTAAAGCGTGGTATGCCAGCACCGGAAGTTGATTATGCTGGTGTATATGCAAGTGCGACTGTGCGTCAGACCGCCTCGTATATCGCGAAGAATGGAACATCTCCTGTGCTTGGTAGTTCCGCAACCACAAATGCAAATCCGACGGTGAGCGGAGAGAATACGGTAAATGTGGCGTATCGCACCCATGTACAGACGTATGGCTGGCAGGGCTGGAAATATAACGGTCAGATGAGCGGCACAAGCGGACAGGCAAAGCGCCTGGAGGGAATCTGTATCAAGCTGACCAATAAGCCATACAGTGGTAATATCGTTTACACAACCCATGTGCAGACTTACGGCTGGGAGGGAAAAGTAAATGATGTGTCCACATGGAAGCAGAATGGAGTCATGAGTGGTACAAGTGGACGCGCAAAGCGTCTGGAGGCAATCTGCATCAATCTGACAGGTGAGATGGCAGCACATTATGACGTTTACTACCGTGTGCATGCACAGACGTATGGCTGGCTTGGATGGTCTAAAAATGGAGCGCCAGCGGGAACTGCGGGTATGGCAAAACGGTTGGAAGGAATTCAGATTGTGCTTGTTCCGAAGAATGGCGCAGCACCGTCTGTAAATTATCAGGGCATTCGCAGTGTGCAAAGTCGGTCGTATATCCAACGATAAAAGCACGGATTTATGCGCATTATAGTAGATGGTGAAAAAATATTTACAAAAATAGAAAAAAGTTGTTGACAAAGGGCAATCAAAATGATAATATATGTCTTGCGTTGAGCGTGAGCGACACGCAAGAGAATGCGGGAGTGCTGGAATTGGCAGACAGGCTAGACTAAGGATCTAGTGATGGCAACGTCGTGTGGGTTCAAGTCCCATCTCCCGCACTGAAAGTCCTTTATAAATCAGTGGTTACAAAGACTAGCGTTCAACGGGTAATCAAAAAAGTAATCATTATTTAGAAAGGCAAGCAACTTAACGAAAAAGAAGAGAACTTCGGTTCTCTTCTTTTTTTGCGTTGTTGAAATAATATGAAATTAAAAGAAAAGAATACATTAATCAAAATGGCAGAATCTCTCTCTGATAAAGATTTGGAAGCTGCTTATTATGACGCTGTTTATGACAGCCTTGGTTCTCAGGCAGATCGAATGGTTGAGCTTGATTACGATGAGGTTGATGTTAGGGAGAGAAGAGCCTACGAAAAATACCTTGGCGAAAAAGCAGATGTGCTTGAAAGTGTTTGTGCTACTAGAGGTATTGAATTGTGGCAACATGTTAAGGAGGAGGACAGTAATGGATAAAATGAATCTTTTTACAGAATTGTCAGAGGATGATAAAATTCGTCAGGCAGATAGGAAAAAGTTTATACAGCATAATTATGTTGAATGTGGTGGCGATAAGTCAATAGTAGAGTTTATAGCAAACTTTAGATTTATCTCTGTACGAGACGTGGAATACGTACAGAGTTCAGAAACAATTTGCAGTTTGTTTGAAAATGGATATTGTTATTACTTTGCAAAGATACTAGAAGAGGCTTTTCCTGGAGGAACTATTTGTTTATGTTATCCATATGGGCATATTGTGTATGTGTATGAAGAGGTGGCTTACGATATCGGAGGGGTTTCTGACGCAGAAGCAGAGTATTATGTACCACTCAGCGTATTAGGAAGAGTAACACAAATATTTAAGCATGTTCCAGGACCTGCTGTTGCTATGACAGAGCTAGAGAAAGAGACTATCAAACATTACTGCGAAGAAACAGAAGGCATTTATGCTTTGTCTGATTGCTTACCTTGTAGACAGGTAGTACAACGGTGCAGAGGAATTATTTTTGGTGGTGATGATCCGGAGATGCAAAAACAGCGGGAAGCATTAGAGTCTCTAAAGAGAGACTTGCGCGCACACAGAGGAAATGTTGATTTCGGACAAAATATGGCTATTTACTGCATGAAAAATGAGCTGAGTTGGAAGCTTATTAAAACATTGCACAGTGAGTATAGGGAACAGCAACGTAAGGAGGCTCGGCGGCGATGAAAATACTAACCAGTTATTTTTATCAGATAAGAAATTTCAAGCCATATCAGATTCCATTGAGTACAGCTATAAGTGATCCGGCTTGGTATCATCCGAAAAACGGGGACTATTATGTTGACAAGAATGGTGTTATCAATGGGTTACGAATTGGTATGTTGCAACCACAGAGATCTTTAGGGTTTCTGTGCGGTGGTAAGACCTGTACGCAGCAGCCAGATTCTTGTAGATTCCTTAGAGCATACTATGATCAATTATGCTTACTTGATTTCAAGGAACTTATGCATTTACTCGATCAGACAGCCGAAGTTATGCAAAAATTCTTAGAGTTCGAAGAGGAGCCAGAAATAATTCTAATTGTTCATGAAGCTCCCACAAATCCATGTAGTGAAAGAAATGCAATACAGCGATACTTCAGAGAACATGGCATTCTCTGTGAGGAGTTTAATGGGGGTTTATTATGTTAAGACAGTATGAAGGCGAATTAGGCATCTTCGAATATGACGATGCAGAGTGTAGTGTTGGGCATTCAATAGAAGGTGAGGATCGTTTATTTTGGCTTGGTACGTCTAAGTCAGTTACTGTGACAGGTATCTTACGATCTACCAGACGTATGTTTGCTGATGCAACACTCCCTGAAGGTTTTAAGTTATATTTGCAGGTTAGAGGTGTTCGGGATATGACTGCAATGTTTATCAATGCACAAATCCCTGATAGCTTTATTTTTAGTTATGAAGCAGACAGAGACCTTGAGCTTACCAATATGTTCCATCTTGCAAAAATAGGTGATAATTTTGTTATGCATGTGAATGGAGATGTAAGTATTCTCGCAGATCTTTGTTTTTACTCAGCTACCTTTACTGGAGATTTTAAGTGTAAACTTCCTTGGGAGAGATGTACTAGTTTGCATAGTTTCTTTAAGAATGTACAGTTTAGTCAGTCTGTGGAGTTATATCTTACGGTTCCTGTAAAAGCTAATGTTTCAGGAATGTTTGATGGTTGCACTATACCAGAGGATTCTTATATTACAGTGCAAGGAGGTGCAAGTGCTGATGCTTGTTATATGTTTAATAAGTCATGCATTGGAGCAAACAGCGTAATCAATTTGCGCGACTTGAGAGCAAAAGACTTTAGTAGCGCTTTTTATAATTGTGTTTTGCAGAGTGACGTCAAACTACTTCTTAATACAGAAGCTACTGATGGATATGTACATATGTTTGCTGGAGCTAAGTTCCCAGAAAACTTCGATTTGACACTTAAAGTTCCTTACGGTGCTAATGTAACAGGGATCTTAGCCGATGTATGTTTACCAGAGACTAGTAGCATACAAATAGAATTAGTAAATGCTACTTGTTTACGTCCAGAAAAAGCTGAACTATTACAAAAATGGATTCAGAAATTAGCAGAAGCTAAATATGATGATCTCACTTCCGCGATAGCAGTATATGTAACGGAGCATCCGGAAAAGCTGGAAGAGTGTTTACATATTAATTTTGATAATGTATCTGCGGAGGCACGTATTAAGTATGTAGCTACAACAGCTAGAGTTTTTGAAAAGACCGAAGCTTCTTGGAGAGAGAGAATGGATATGTTCTGAGCTTAAAAAAATGCCAATTATAAACCATACACTCAGATTTCGCTTCTATTATCAATTAAGATAATAAAGGGGGTGCAATGTATGGGAAATACTAATTTACCTAAGTTCATCATCGAGTACTCACAGAACGGACAGCATTTTAAGAAAGCTATTGCAGCAACTAATCGAGAGAGAGCTTGTGAGATTGCATTTGCATGCGCAGGCAAATTTACCATTGATGCAGTGACAGCGGCTTAATGTGTGGGTACAGCAAAGCTACCGGTATTTAGTTATACCGGTAGCTTTTCTATTATAGGAGGTTTATATGAAACGGAAGATAGTAAGCTTGGGCATTCTGCTGACAGCTTTAGCTTTAACAGGATGCGCTAAAAAGAATAAAGTCACAGAAAGTACGACTGAGGTAGTAGCCTCTCAAACTGCAGCTATTACAGTTGCTGAAGAGGAAGCAGAAACATCAGCAAGTAATAAGATCATGGTTGCCGAAGCTTTAGGGATTGAGCCATCTGATAGAGCTGTCGATAAAATTGCGGCTAGCTTGGATGCTATCGGAACTGGAAAATTGCAAAGTACTACGAAAGATACTGAAAACGGTGAAGTCGTGTTAAATATAGTGGCTGAAGATGCAATGGAGTTTAGATTGTACTTAAGTGCATCTAATAGTGTTAAAGCTGCTTTGTGCACAAGTACAAATGAATGGGTTCTTAAGTCTGAAGAATAGCAGGGGGTGTGACCATTGTATTATGTTATCTCAGGAGTAAATGGTAACCTTAAAGCTTTCTTAACTTTCATTTCCTGGATTGATTCCTTTGATAAGGATGCGGTGTATATACATTTAGGAGATTTCATTGATGAGGATAATGGTTGGGAGTTTATGAATTGGGCGCAGGAGAATATAACACCAACCGGTAAATATCAAGCTGTACTAAGTAGAGATATACAGATGGTACTTGATGCATGCAATCCCTCTAAGAAAAATGAAATTGCTATCTATAGTGCTAAGCAGAACTATGGTCTGTTTTATCTGCAGGCAATGGTACCAAAAGATCGAAAAGAACTGATAGGTTTTATGGAGAGCCTACCTGTGTGTAAAGAGATTACTTGTACAAATAAAACATACTATGTTGTCGAGTCTTGGTTAGATGAATATGATTTATACCTTATGAAGCATGGTATACATTCTGGCATAAATAAACATGAGTTGCGAATGCGTTGCCTTTATGCTGGAATGAATAATGACAATAAAATTGATTTACAGGGGGTTTTAATCAGAAATAATAGACATAAATGTATTGGAATCTTTGGAAATGTGATCCATCTTCCAGCAAATCAAGGGATTCAGTGTTTCTGTTTAGAAAAAAGACAATTCCTTAGTAGGGAGGTATCATGAAGAGATTAAAATATTATGGCTTGATGCTTTTTGCTGCTTCTCCAATAGTGCTTGCAGTTGGTCTACTTATTTTTGTGTGGTTTATAAAAATTCCATACAACAGCTCTTATTACTATTATAGTAACGATGTAAGATGCTCAGAATGTGATAAGCCGCTAGGCTCTCAGGATGAATACTGTTCCATTTGTGGGAAAGTAGTGAAGGATGTTGGTGTGGTAAAGCAATATTCATACTGCGCTGTATGTCGCAAGGTGTACAGAAATGCAGATTCTGATTATTGTAAAGAATGCGGTGCTGCTTTAGAACCGGAAGTTTATGTTAGGCTAAGTTCTTTGGGATTTAGTACTTGTAGAGAATTCAATCGCGCAAGAATGAAAGATAATCTATTTAGGCTATTAAATAATAAGATAGCTATTACATTGTTTGTGATTCCAGCAGCATTAATTATGAGAAATATAATAATAGAACAATACAGAAGATGGGCTATGAAGAAAATTATTATGTCCGATAGCTCATATCAGGATAGGAGATGATAAAGTGGAGTCTATAAGGGAGTACAATATTGTGAAGGATTTGTACGAATACTCTATAGGTAAGAGAGATTCAGTTGATTATGGTACAGCAACTTTGATTAGCTCATTAGATAGTGCAAGATATAAGATTCTGATGGATAAGGATGCTTTGATGGATGGTAAAGATGATTCTAAAAGGGAAGCTGTCTTATCTGTACTTTCTGATGTGCAGCACCTGTTACAAGGTGAAGATGTTACATTAGGATATAAAGCGAGATTCTATGAATTGAATATGAAAGCAGCTTTAGATTATTTAAGAGATGCGAAATAGGAGGGTTAACTATGTATGAAGTACGATCCGTAGTTAGTGACTATGGTATTTATGAAGAAAAAGAAGATAAGCTTATTGCAATCATGAACAATTACAATAATGCAAGAATGGTAACTGCTATTATGAATTATGATGCTCTTCATAATGGGCAGAAAATGATGAGTCAGCAGATGCCATTGGAAGAATTAGCAGAGAAACTTAATTTTAATTTGGCGGAGTATATGACTCCACCAACAGAAGTGAAAGAAATGAGGTGTGTATAATATATTGTCCTAATTGTAGAAGTCAGTTAATTGATGGTAGTATCTATTGTCCAGTTTGTGGCACACAACTTGCGCAGGTGCAGCAGGTGAATTATCAGCAGCCAGTTCAGCAACCAGTTCAGCAACCAGTTCAGCAGATGGCAAGTAATGGTAATTATGTGCAGCAGCCAATACAGTCACAGATGCAGCAGAAATCTCTTGGTATGAAGTGGTTTAAGTTTCTGATATATTTTCAGTTATTTATTGCCAGCCTTGTATCTCTTTTGACTGGAGTTTTTCTTTTTACTGGTAAGATATATACAGGAGCTTCAGCAGAAGAGGTAGAGCTGCTATACATGTATTTTCCTAATTTGAAGATTTTCAATCTTTGTATGGGAGTGGTATATGTTGTGCTCTGTATTCTTTATCTGATTACACGTTTTATGCTTTCGGGATACAGGAAGGCAGGACCGGCTATGTTAATTGCTATGTATGTTGGAAGCTTTTTGATATCAGTGCTACTTGTGCTCATTACGCTTCAGCTTGTTGGTGGAGTTGTATATGAAATCAATGTAACAACTATAGCTTCTGTTGTAACATCAATTGTTATGATTGTTTGTAATATTATTTACTTTAAGAAGCGCAAACATCTATTTATAAACTAAGACTAGGCTATCAGTGGTAATACGCTGATAGCTTTTTGCTGAATCTTTAGTTGTAGTAAGGAAGGCTTACTATAGTTAAAGAAAGAAGGGAAAAAGAAAATGAATTTTGACAAAATTTTTAGTGCCCCTCCCACACAGTTGTGCATGCCATATTTTTATAAATCCATTAAAAATAGCTGCCAGAAATCAAGGATTGATTATGATCGGTTATTTCAATCCGCTGTAAGAAATGGTGATGATTATGAGCAGTTTATTATTGATGTGAATGATGAGGTTAATAAGAATATCGCATGGATACTGAAAGTGTGCTCTGGAGGAAATCATGATGCTGAATTAGAGCTACTTAATCTGAACAATGGATTGGATAGTATTTATTCGCTGATGCACAATAAGCAGTTTGTCTACAAATGCAATAGTAATAGCACTATGGAGTTTTTAATGAATGGGATGCATGAGCAGGATGACGCGGGATATGATTTTATGCAGTTCTTCGATGATTTTGAAGACTCCTTTTATAACTTCCGGCTGAATAATGGATATGCAGGGATATACGTACATGCTATAAAGACACGTTATACCTTCAGCAGCCACAAAGGTGATAATCTACCAGCTATAGCTTTTTCGATACTTACATTGAAAGACAATAAGTTGCCATGTGTACTATGTCAGTTCGTAGTAGTTAAGGGCATTTATCCAAATCTATTAGTGGACAATAAGTCCACTGTTATGCCATGTGTTGCAGGAGAAAAATGTAATAATAAGGTACGTTTAGATGTTTTGTTACGAGAAGAAGAAAACGAAATGCCTATGTCTATGCAATACTGTTATTTAACGCCTAAGAAGATGAATCGTTGTGACTGCCTTGGAGGAGCATATGCACCATACAGTATTTTAAATCTTGTGGCTTATGTTAATGAGATGTATCGTCATAGGAATACTTTGACTAGAAAGAATTCTAAACGTGCCGGTAGCTACAAGAAACATGAGGTATCTGCAGTAGTACAGAACAGTAAAGAACATGTTGTACGTATTCATGACTTAGTTAAATATGAGCAGTACGACAGGACTTGGAAAGGCGGACATCATCAGTCTCCAGTGGAGCATACACGTTCAGCACACGAGAGAAGAATATTTAATAAGGACGGAACACTGAAAAAGGTGGTTATGGTTAAAGGGTCCGTAGTTAACAAAGGTAAGGGTAAAGCAATTTATGAAGTAAAAGGATCATGAAAACCTATAATTTCGTGGCTTAAATTTCTTAAATAAAAGAAGGGAGATAAAGAATGGAACGAGAGGCATTTAAGAAGAAGTTTGATGCAGCTGATACAACATTTTATAAAATGTGGGTTGAGAATGTAGTTTCAGAATGCGGTAAAGCTAACAGGGCTTTACAAAATGAGGATTACAATCATGCATTGCAGTTAGCAGCTGAAGAGTTTGCAGAGATGCAGATTCAGATTTTTCATAAGCTTAGAGGGAAATCTGATAGATATGAATTGCTGGATGCAGTAGCAGACACTTATCTGGCTTTGATGTTTGTAAAGCAAGAATTTGGTATTTCAGAAGAAGCCTTTGCAAAAGCAGTACATGTTAAGACAGAACATTTAGCCGGTGTTCTGAATGAGAAAGGGGTGTACAAATAATGAGTATGAAAAAAGAACATCCAGTTTGGAATATTTTACGGAAAAAACGTTATGTTCCAGAATTTTATCCTGAAGCTGAAGCGATATATGATTTTATAAAATCATTGTGCGTGAAGGCAGGGAGTATAACATACAAAGGGGTAGAGGTTTCACAGATGAAGATTTTCTTTAATCTGTGGAATGAATACAATTCAGAAACTTTTCGTATTTTGGATCATTTAGTTAATGATACAGAGAATGATAAAGAAGAACCTTTGAACTCTATGACTTGCTTTGATGGAGATGTTATGATTGTGGTGCCAGTAGAGGAGGAATAATTATGCAGATAGTATATCAATATGATAAAGAAGACATTGAACTATTAAAGCAGGCAAAGGATCTACCTGAGAATCCATGTAACGCATGCCGTGATAGTTTTGCTTGTTGTGGTTGCCCAACAGAAACTGAATATCAGCAAAAGATTGCTCCTTATAAGGAGCGTAATGTGTTGAGCACAGCTGTACAAATTAATTATTTTGTGAAAAGTAGTAGGAAAATCAGAGAATCCTTGATAGAGCTTGAAGAACTTTATGAAAGCATAAAAGCTTCTATGCCAAAAGAGAGTTTTGAGCAATTAGAACTTGAAGATTTTTTATTCCCAGTAAAAAATCTTTCAGAAGAAGGTAATGACGAACTACATAATTTAAATCTTTTCACTTGACAAAAGAATAGAAGGGAATAACTATGCGAGAAATGAATTTGTTTGAAGAAAGTTCAAAAGACAGCGATGCTAGTGGTGAAGGTTTAGCCGGGGTTTTGAATGAGAGAGGAGTATAGAAGTAATGAAAGATTTAAGAAAAAAGAGATTAATCGTAGCAATAGAAGATTTTGGTAACAGTTGTTTACCAATGTTTCCTAGTACTGGTTCCGTATCCAAGTGTGGTATGGATATTACTGAGGCTCTTGAACGTATTTACGGTCAACGCGGAGATAGGGACTTTGTTATTAAGTGCTCCAAAGAGTTACCGCAGTTTGTAGATGTTATAGAGTTTATGATGAATCATAAACTTTGCTTTCTTGAGATTGTTCCTCGGTATATTGAAGTAAGTGTAAACAAGGCTGCATATGGGTATCATTTTATCTCACCGGAGGACAAAATTGTTTTTCTCTGGAGAGATACTAATGGTGCTTCGTATATTTGCACTAATTGGGATATTTATGGAGCGGATATTGCAAATAACATATATGCAATGAAATTCAGCTTTGAACCACTCTGGACTAACAGGGAGCTACATGTAATGGATTTATTCGGGTCTGGTAATGTGCAGCCTACAGGAGACTCAACAGTAAGATCTAGCAGCGAAGAAAATGTGGTTGCTGATTTAGAAGCGATGAATTTGTTTGGAATGACAACCATTAAGAAACCTGGTTTGATTGAGATATATCGAAGAATTTCTCCTATTATCCGATCTTGGTTATCATTATACTTACAAGCAGCTATTGTTCGTTTCGATGAGGACAATAACCCAAAATTTGATGAATGTTTCAAAAGCGTGCAGTTTATTTCAGACACTCTTAAGGGAGTACGAACTGCAGAAAACGCAGTACAGGTAGAAAAGGCTTCTATTCTTATGGAGCACATCTTGAATCATGAGGCTGTAATTGCAGGAATAATGGAGGAACACTAAATGACAATAACGAGAGAAAGATTGGAAGAAATTGCTACAAGGGCTTTACAGGCTCTTGTAGAAGATGATGAAGAGACAGCTAAGGAGTTCTTTGAGACAGAGCTTGAGCTTGACGAAGAAGAGATGGAATACTTCGGTATCGAATTCGATGAGGGGGAAGATGATGAATAATCAGCTGTCTTTTCTTTTGTGTGCAATTAGTAATGTGTCTTTTGTATTAGCCTGGATCATGCAATCACGCAGAATTAAGCTGTCATTTCGTACTATGAAGATACTGTATTTATTATTGTTGACAATTAGTGTAATAAGCTATTATGTATCCTACGCATTCATTACGGATGATACTGTTCTCATAAGGCAGCGCTCCCTTATGATATTAGACACATGTCGTTATATTTTTTGTTTGATTGTTGGTGCGTACTGGATAATAAATAACTGGAAAAAAGATTCCTATTATAGATTTAGACTAATACCTAATCAATACGAGATAGTCACTTTACTGGATGTGTCTAATCTAGGTATGCTAGATGATCAGACAAATCCCTACGGAAATGATTTTATAAAAACAGAGAAAGATATCTATATTTCCTTAGTGGAAACTCCCTTACGTAGCAAACATTATGTTGATTTGGTTGTTGAAAGCAATGATAAGGTCAACAATGTTTACACCTGTAAGGATTTGAAAATTATAGATAACAAAATAGGCAGAGAAAGATTTGCCCTTGTGTTTTCAATAATACTATCCATATGGGTAATGATACTATCTGTTTTATTAGGCTATTTAGCCACTCATATAGCTTTACCATATACGAGAGCGGAAAATAGTATTAGTGAACCAGTAGTCAGGTTGCTAGAAGCTTCTGTGCTTGGTTTAATCAGTACATGGGCAACTATGGTAAACACATCAACAACAAGTAAATTAATGAGGATTCTGTGGCTGATTTATGGCGGTGTTCTGATGAGTGCTGCCATATTTATGTTTATTGGAACAATTGTGATTTTTTGGTAAATGTTAATACTAACAGAAGTATGCTGTTAAAACTATTGAGAGAGGAAGATGAATAGTCTTGATTTCAATAGGGGTTATACAACTTTAATAGGGAGTGCAATAGATTTCATTGCCGATTTATATGATTTATCCATTGATGAAGTGAAACGAGCAATGGATGGAGAAGAATATTGGTGTATATGAAATTCGTATTTCAAAGGTAGATTGGAGGAATAAAATGAAATTTAATAAAGGCGACAGAGTATTTCATAGAAGATTAGAAAGATATGGAATATATGTAGATGATGATTGGGCTTCCGTTGATAGTTGTTTTGTTAAGTTTGACAACGAGGATGATCCGGATGATGTATTGTGTGTATCAAAAAACTGGTTAGATAAAGTAAAAGAGAAATAAAAATGGGATTAGAAGAGATTTTAAAAGAACTTGGAGCAGACATTCCCTTTGATGAGAAAGGAAAATTATGACAGTAGAAAGACTAATAAAACAATTAAAAAATTGCAATCCAAAGGCAGAAGTTAGATTGAACGATCATAGAGGAGAAGTTGCTTTATTCGCTTTAACTCTTAAAGGCAATGATAATACTGTTTGGATTGAGGGGAAAGATGATATTGATTTAGGAGAAGAAATCTCTGCGAGATTTCAAAGAGCAAGCGAAATTCAAATGGATGAACTTGATTTCTTCATGGATTTACTTGATATGGGTATTACATTGGAAGATATTGAATTGTATTATCCAGAAAGATATGAATATAGTAAGAAATTTATGGAAGAACATGGGCTGATTTAGTCAGCCCAATGAAACTAAGGTTTCTTAGAAAAGGAAACAAATATGTGTAGATGGTTTATTTGAAGATGGGAGGATATTATGAATTTATATGATGGTTGCGAATCAAATAATGAAATCATTTATAGTTTTACTTCACTTGATTTCTACGATAAGTTAGAAAAGCGACAAAACGAAATTTTATCACAAGGAAAGAAGGTTGTGTTTGTAGAATCAAATACAAGTGTTCATTCAGGTGCAAGAGTTGTTATATATTCTGATAAAATCCCTGAAATCATGCAGAATTATAAACACAGATATGTCAAAATCAATGGAAAATGGACAAGAAATAGTCTTCTTGGATATTGCGATTGCTGTGGAAAATATACAGAACTTATTTGTTTGAGCGATAAAGGAAGAACATGTGAAAATTGTTCAGACTTGAGTTTCTAATAAATCTGAGATTCCTTAGGAAAGGAAGCGTGAGGTGGGCAAAACTTTTTATAATAGGGTACGGATAGTGTGATACTAGCTGTAGTAATGGTAGCAATGACGATAATAGAGTTTTAGGAGGTAGAATATGGTAAATATAGATTTGGGAGAAGGCTTAATGCCTATGGTTTTAGGTTTTGGCGATAATAGAGCTGAGTCCGAAGAAAGAAATAATGATGGTTTAATTCATTATCAAGGAGAGCTTGGTGACTTCTGGTATGATCCAAAAGAGTTTAAGGTTACAACGCACGAGAGCGCAGCGTTAAAGTATCTACATTATGTAGGTAATAGTGACGCTGTGGATCTGCCTAAAGGATGTATCAGCACGAGATATATGTTTAGAGGATGCATTTTGCCTGAGGGATTCACGATAGGAAATGATTTTGATACATCAGAAGTAGTAGATATGCAGGGAATGTTTCAAGATTGTGAAATGCCGGTGGGATTTTCTCTGGGGAATAAGTTTGATACAAGTAATGTTACTAATATGCGCGGTATGTTTAATGGATGTAAAATGCCAGTTGGCTTTTCTCTAGGAGATAAATTTGACACTTCTAATGTTACGTATATGTCTTCTATGTTTTATGAATGTGAATTACCAGAAGGTTTCATCTTGGGCAATAAATTTGATACTTCTAGTGTTACTAATATGAATAACATGTTTTATAAATGTAAAATGCCAGAGGATTTTACCTTAGGGAGCGGTTTTACCATTCTTAACGCAGTTGACCCCTATGACATGTTCACTGAGTGTAAGTTGCCAGAAGGTAAATCTTTAAAAGATTTCAATAAATCTTCATATCACATCATCTGCTGGCTGAAGCAAAGAAAGAATTATTTACAGGGAAAGGAAAAAGTACATTATGAGGGAGCACTAGGCAACTTTGATTATGATCCTAGAGAATTTATAATTACGCCTGATGAGTGCTTATGCTATTACGGTAACGGAAATTCGGTAAGCTTACCTAAAGGGTGTGTCAATACGCAGTATATGTTTAAGGGATGCGTTTTACCAGATGGTTTTAAGCTTGTTGATTTTGACACATCTGAAGTGATTAATATGTCTTATATGTTTTATGGTTGTAAGTTACCAACTGGATTTTCTCTTGGCGACGGTTTTGACACTGCCAGAGTAAAATATATGGGACGTATGTTTTATGGTTGTGAATTTCCTCAGGGTTTTAATTTAGGTAACAAATTTAACACTTCTAGCGTAATTGAGATGTATTCCCTGTTTGAATCTTGTGTATTTCCGAAAGGATTTTCTCTCGGCGATAAATTTGATACTTCAAATGTCACTGATATGTCAAATATGTTTGCTAAGGCTAAATTACCTGAGGATTTTACTCTTGGTGAAAAATTTACTTTTGGGACAGCAACAAATCTTAGTAATATGTTTTATTGCGTGACAATTCCAAAAGGATTTTCCTTGAATGATTTTACTTTTACAGAAAATCAGGATTACGCTGATATGTTTTCTAAATGTGAGTTTCCTACCGATTTCCAAATAGGTTGGTTCTCTGCTAAGCAATTGAAGGAGATTGCTGATATGTTTTCTAAATGTGAGTTTCCTACCGATTTCCAAATAGGTGTGTTCTCTGCTAAGCAATTGAAGAAGATTGCTGACTCATGTCAACACGTGTCCGTATATGTAAGTAGGGGGTGAGCATATGGAATCAATGAATTTATTTGAAAAGGGTAGCGCAGCACCTAAGGCTAACCTAATACATTATCAAGGAGAGCTTGGTGACTTCTGGTATGATCCTATGGAGTTCAAAGTTTGTCAGACTTCTACTGTTCCAACTGAGGTAGAGTTTCTCGCACGTGAGGAGAAACATGATTATTTATGCTACGTGGGAAAGGGAAATTCGGTAAGCTTACCTAAAGGATGCATTAATATGCGTCATATGTTCCATGGGTGTGAACTACCAGAAGGTTTTAAGTTAGTAGATTTTGACACTTCCAATGTAATTAGTATGGAAGCTATGTTTTGTGACTGTATCTTGCCAGAAGGGCTGTCTCTAGGAGATAAATTTGATACGTCAAATGTCAAGCGTATGGATAGTATGTTTGAGCGGTGCAGTGTAAAGGGAAACATTTTTTGTGGGGATAAATTTGATACTTCTAACGTTAAGAATATGGATCATATGTTTATGGATTCTGATGCAGCCGCTGTCATTATTGGAGATAAATTTAACACTTCTAATGTTACTGATATGTCTTGTATGTTTTGCGGTACTGAGTTACCATCTGGTTTTACCTTAGGGAATAAATTTGACACTTCAAATGTTACTGATATGAATAGCATGTTTTGTCGGTGTAAAATAGCATCTGGTTTTACTTTAGGGAACAAATTTGATACTTCTAATGTTACTGATATGTCTTGTATGTTTTGTAAGTGTGAATTACCATCTGGTTTTACTTTAGGGAACAATTTTGACACTTCAAATGTTACTAATATGTACAGTATGTTTTGTAAGTGTGAATTATCATCTGGTTTTACTTTAGGGAACAAATTTGATACTTCTAACGTTACTGATATGTCTTGTATGTTTTGTCAGTGTAAATTACCATCTGGTTTTACCTTAGGGAATAAATTTGATACAAATAATGTAAGAAATATGTGCAGTATGTTTTGTCAGTGTAAATTACTATCTGGTTTTACTTTAGGGAACAAATTTGATACTTCTAATGTTACTGATATGTGCAGTATGTTTTGTCAGTGTAAATTACCGTCTGGTTTTACTTTAGGGAACAAATTTGATACATATAATGTTGAGATTATGAACGCTATGTTTGCTGAATGTGAAATGGCTACTGGCTTTTCTCTCGGAGATAGATTTAACACTTCTAATGTAAGAGATATGTATGGTATGTTTTATGGTTGCGTATTTCCGGCTGATTTCTCCTTAGGTAAGAAGTTCATCACTTCTAATGTTGCTCGAATGAGTTACATGTTTAATAGATGTGATTTACCTGAAAGATTTTTCTTAATGGATAGTTTTGACATTTCTAATGTAAAAGAAATGAAGTATATGTTTTCTGAGTGCGTTCTCACAGGTAACAGTACTTTTGCACAGATTGAAGATACAGAAGCTAAGATTGACTATTTACGAGAAAAGCGCCCAAGCACCACTTCAGATGCACAGGCTGCTACATCCGAAGACAAAACACTGCTCAACGATTTCTTAAAAATTCTTGGAAAGAAGCCGGATGAGTATTTTTGGTTACAGTCAAACTACGAGAAACTTTCAAAAGATCAGTTACTTTCAATTATAACTTCCTTTATGGTTGTCATAGAGGGCAATGCACTTGAGAAGTTATACGATAAGGTACGCGATAATTACGAAGGTAATTAAAACGTAGCACATTTGAGAGAGGAAGATGAATAGTCTTCCTCTTTTATTTAACAATGAAATTGTAAAAGGAGTTATCGCTCATCTCTTGGATTAAATAATAGTTGCAAAGTAAATGATGTCACATATGTGTGGCAAAGTAATGCTGATTTGAGCAAAAAGCTAGGAAAATGTCGTAGTTATGTTTATTCAGAGAAAAAGAAAAGGGAAAGGATAGAAAATGTATACAGAACAAAATAGAGGTTTTACTGTGATTACTAATTTTGGGTGCGATTGTCATTGCAAGTATTGTATTACAAAACACCATCCAATATTACAAAATGCAGTAACAGATAAAAATAAAATAGATTGGGAGTATTTGGAAAAGTGTATTTCTGAGTCAGATGCACCAACTGTTAATTTATCAGGTGGTGGAGATCCATTTTATGATTGGCAGAATAACATTGATTTTTATAATCATATGTATGAATTGGCTTCTAAATACGGAAAGAAATTAGATATACATACAAGAATTATACCAACAGATATGGATTTGGTTTGGAAGTTCGGAAAAATTGCTTTTAGTATTGAAACACATGATTCAAATGCCATGAAACAGTTAGAGATTATGCTACCTGAAATTGAAAAGGCTACAAAATTAAGAGTTGTTAATGTCTTGAATGAAAGAATGACAAGAGATGATTGTTTAGATTATATAAATAAAATGCATAGCATAGGTGTTAAACAGATTACATTCAGACAGATGTTTGGTAATAAAAAAGCATATCAGAATTTCTTGAAAATTAAAGATACTATCAGTATTCCAGGTGTTATGTTCTTGTCAGATGGTGAATATCATCATTATTATTTCACAACAAACAACAAACTTTATCCATATTTCTTTGGTTACACAGAGAATGATAGGAAGGTGTGGATGAAGAAATATGAAGAAATCGAACAGTGTTGTGGTTAATTGAATGAGATAGGAGATTCCCTAGGCACACAATGAAATATCTAATTTCCTAGGCACACAATGAAATATCTAATGATGAATTGTTACAGTTACAGCGAGCGAATGGATAAAGCAATAATAAGATTATAGGAGGAAATCAATATGAGTAATTTCGAATTAGTAAAAGAATATAAATATCCTAGTGGAAGTGTCTATGTACTTTATAACAAGGATAAGAATTTTTATATTGAAACTACATCTATGCAGGATGTAAATACAAAGGGAAAATCTCAGGAAATTATTATGACAGATGATGAGAACCTTATCAAGAAGAATCTTGTTCCTTTTGAAGAGAAGTGGCTTACAGCTATTAGTACACAGTATGGATGTCCACAGCATTGTCAGTTTTGTTTGGTTTCGGAACTTGGTTTTCACGGAAATCTCTCTACAGAAGAGATGTGGGAACAGTTGGAATTTGTATTTAGTCAGCATCCAGAAGTAACAAAAAGTGAAAAAATCAAAGTAGGTTTTGCTCGTATGGGTGAGCCACAGTACAATTGGAAAAATATTTTACAAGTTATGAGGGATATGAAAACATACAAGGAAGGATTTACATTTCTACCTTGTTACAACACAATTCTTCCAAAAGTAAAGGTGTTTGACAAAAGTCCAGTTGATGTTCTGAAAGATGAAGTTATGTCTGTAAAAGAGTATCTTGATGGATTTATGCATATTCAGATTTCTACAAATAGTACAAATGAAGATGAAAGAAGGTATCTGTTTGGTGGTGCTGACGTTGTAACTATTGAGGAAATGAAGAAAGAGTTCAATAATATGCCAAATAATAACAGACTTATTACTCTGAATTTTATTTGTGGAGCCGGATGGGAACTTGATCCAAATAAGTTATATGGGCTTGATCCAAATGTATTCTGTATAAAAATTACACCTCTCAATATTACAACAGCAACAAAAGAGCATGGTCTTGAAGATGCAATTCAATGGAATTGGGAGAATATGAATAAGATTAAAGAAAAGGTTGAAAGTTGTGGATTAAAAGTAATTGTAGATGTAGCAGCAAAAGCAGAACTACCTCTTTGCTGCGGAAACCTGGTACAGGATTACAAGAAGAATCAGTAAGATAAGTCAGACAGATATTCTGAATTTATCATTCTTGATGAGGCAAAGCTATTTAATGAATTATTCAAAGATGAAGAGTTTGATCGTGTTCAAACACATTCAACACAGATTAGCTTTAGCTTAAATAATTGGGAGGGCTTATTGTTATGAGTAATGATAATGAACAATGGCTTACAAACGGTATCTGTGAAAAGTGTAGAAAGCGGAAATACTGTTCTAAGCCATGTACAAGAAATAAAAGAAGAGCATCGGCCGTGCTACGTTCTGCAACAATACAAGCTATGGATGCTTATTCTGGTGGGGCATACTCCAGTGTTTTGAAAGCTCTTGATGAAGTTTCTAAGTTCTCATGAGAAATGTCATGAAAAAATTATTTTTTCGGCGCACTTGTATTTTATCAGATAATAGCTCTATAATTATTATAAAATAAATTAAGGTGGTTTATTTATGTATTATAAGCAGATAGATAATGAGCAAGTAGAGAAACTTTTATTAGAAAAGGATTACAATCAAATTCTCAGAATTTTCTTTGATAGTTTGAATATGTCTGTAGTGCAGTTCGCTACCAGAATGAAATGTTCTAGAAGAGCAATGGGACGTTATTTGTCTGGAGAACGTCAAGTTCCTATGGCAATAATAAAGCAGATAATGAGCAAGTGTAATATCACATTTAGTGAGAAAGAAACAGATGATGAATTTGATAAGGAAGGATATTTTAGATGGTATTCAGAACTTGATAATTTATTTAATACACTATTTTTATACCGTACAAAAGAATTAGGTATTTCTAGGTTTCAGATGGCATGCGATCTCAATGTTAGCTGTAATGTTTTACTGGAATATGAGCATGGTATTAAACGTATCATTCCATCGGATGTGGATAAAATTCTAGGTACATACGACTTAAGGATAGAAGAGCTTTTCCCTATGTTAGTCACCTTTGATGGAAGAAGCACTTTTTTGCCACTAAAACCCCTAAGTTGTGTGATCTTTAATGGGACAGAATATGATTTATGGGAAAGTGTTTATTCTGAGGATGATTTGTGCAATATTTGGCCTACATTTCCTATGCAACGTTATGATAGTAGATGTCAACTACTAATGAAATATATGCCAGAAGAGTTAAGCTTGGATGAATATGTTAATGCAACGGATATGGTCTTTGATCTTGATAATGGTTATTATAGTCGGGATTTAACTAATGTGAAGCTACCTCCTAGTTATGAGCATTTACAAAGATGTACTTCTAAAGTATTCAGAAGTGATAGACCTTGTGAACATTTTAATGTACACGTTAGTGAGATCCAGTTTATTGATGATTACTGCGTACAGATTTTAAGTGATAATGGAGCTGAGACTTTTAGTTTAGAAGATTATATATTCTCTGATAGCAAGTGGTACAACTTACTGCAAGATAAGGAATACTTTAAGCAGGGAAAACTTGTGATGATAGGAGAACCTTGTTGCATAAATCAGTGCATTATTTGGCCGGGTAAACAGTTTGTTCGCATAATCGAATTATACAAGGATAAGTATCCGCAGAACTTATATGAAATAGAATATGCAGAAGTTTCAAATAAGATATATGAGCGATGGGTTGATTATCGTTCTTCTAGTGGTATACGATACTCTGATTATGACGAAAAAGATTATTACTATTATCAGTGTAAAACAGACAGGGCTAAGTATAAACATAGTATTTCAGTAAATGGTAAACTGTGGCAATTTGATTCTGTAAAAGAATTAGCACAAAAGCTAGACAAGGCTCCAAGTACTATATACTATTACTTAAAACGCGGTCTTAATTATAAAGACATCATAGAGAAAGTTACGATGTCTTTTAAGGCTGTTACAGTGGCAGGCATTGATTATGTATTTTGCAGCGACAGCGATCTGAGTACCAAATTAGGAAAGAGCTCTTCGTACGTAAATGTATATAGACGAGCTGGGTTGAGCTATGAGGAAATAATAGTGAAAGCCTTACACCTAAAAGGCTAAAAATTAGCAATTTGAAAAACCTGTTTATGAGTTATTCATACTTATAATAAATTATAAGATAATAACAAAGAGAGTTTGTGATTGTCTTAGTTATTTCATCCTAGGAGGTTCCTTCCACATCCTAGATTTTAGCTTCTGTTGCATAATGCAGCAAATTAGCAATGAGCACCGGAAATGTATCACAGACAGCCATTGCTAAGAACCTGTGATGAGTATGATAGGTACACAGTAGATTGGCAATGAGCACCGGAAATGTATTACAGATAGCCATTGTCGGTTGTGAGCATGCGTATCAACTTATCACTTTTGTAATGTGAAAGATTTTCATTATTACAAAATTCCTCTAAGTAAGGGCAGATAGGTGTAAAAGCTTATCTGCTTTTTTGGAGAATACCTATAAGGGTAGTCTCTTGTGAGCAGACTTATGATGTAGAGTCTGCTGTGCCCTTGGGTTACTGCGCGGGTAGCTACTGGGCGCGTGTGATTAACTGGAGCATTGCTTCAGTACCGGCGGGATTTAGTCCCGATTAATGTAGTCAGGCGGAGTCCTGATGTCCTTGTGAGTGTGATGGGAAACTATCATACACTCTTTTCTTTTTTGTTGGGGCGCATCAATAAGCGCCCCTTACAATGTAAGCAACCAACTTTTCATTGGGAGGGGGTCCTGTGCCCTCTCTCCTCCTTTAATAAAAATGGGAAAGTGGTTTATCATAGATAGGTGAATAAGATTGTCTATCAGGCAGTGAGGTAAAACTCGCTGCCTTTTCTATCTTAAATATTGTTATTTCGTAGCGCAAGAAAAAAGCCATCTGTCACTAAAAAGGGGTTCAGATGGCTTAATTTGAGATATTCTCAAAATGGGTATGACCAGAGTATAGCTAATATAAAAATAATTGTCAAGGAGGTTACTAAGATGGAAGAACTAATCCTTATAATTACTATGTGGATTGTGACTATATGCACATACATATCTTATATTCCGCAAATAGTTAAGCTAATAAAAACAAAGAAATCAGAAGATTTATCTATTATAAGTTGGCTTTTATGGACTGTTAGTTCCCTTGCGAACTTGATATATTCAATAGTATTAGGTAGAACAGAACTTATAATTGCAAGTATATCCGAATTTCTTTTAATTTTAGTAACCTTGATATTAACAGTTTATTATAACTACAAAAATAATTACTATCTTGAGTCAGAAGCAAAGTATCAAGAAAGAATAAATAAAATTCAGGCAAAAGATGGGAACCATATGATTTTAATAACGGCAATTCAAGAAGATAGAAAACGGAGAATAAATAATTGCAAGAAAATTAGTATTAAGAATAAGGAGTGCAAATATGATTAGATTTGAACATTATCAATACAATTTTCATAAAAATAAAATACAGTCTATTTATGAGAGGTCATTTCCTAAGTCAGAAAGATTTGACTTTGATATTCTTAAAAAATGTGATAGGGAATTTAATGTGCATTTAAGCTGTATTTTGCAGGATGATGAGCCTGTAGGCATGCAATTTACAGTAGAATTACCAAATGATATTACATATCTTATGTACTTTGCCGTAGATAAAGAATATCGTAACCAAAGTATAGGTTCAAAGGCACTGCAAAGACTTGTTTCTTCAAAAGATAAAGTAATGCTAATTATTGAAAGACCTACGGATGAACTAACAGAAAGGCGAAAGAACTTTTATCTCCGCAACGGATTCTATAGCACAGATATTTTCTTTGAAGATACGGGTGTTCACTATGAGGTATTAATATCTGATAAGAACTATAAACTTACAGAACAGGATCTATTAAATAGATACCGTTGTATGACTAATAACGAATTAACTTGGAAAAGGATTAAAAGTACATTTAATGCTGAAAACATAAAATTTATTGAATAGTGGCAACTATCGAGAGTTTACTAAATAATTGTGAGGAGGCTTAGCATATGGAATCAATGAATTTATTTGAAAATGATAGCGCAGCACCTAAGGATAATCTAATTCACTATCGAGGAGAACTCGGAGACTTCTGGTATGATCCTAGGGAGTTTAAGCTTGAGCATTTTGGAAGAGAGTGTCTGCATTATATAGGAACAAGAAAAGAGGTTCGGTTACCGCAAGGTTGTGTGAGTACGCGATATATGTTTTTTAGAAGTGAGCTACCAGAAGGATTTAAGTTGATTGACTTTGATACATCAGAAGTTGTTGATATGTCTTATATGTTCTGTAGCTGTAAGATTCATGAAGGCTTTTCATTAGGAGCTAGATTTAATACCTCTAATGTAAAAAATATGTCTTTTATGTTTAGTAATTGTAAGATACCATCTAATTTCTCATTAGGGGATAAGTTTGGTACTTCTAAGGTGAAGGATATGTCTCATATGTTTTCCAAATGTGAGTTTCCTGCCGGATTCTCTCTAGGAACTGGCTTTGACACTTCTAATGTTATTAATATGAGTGGTATGTTTTCGGGATGTAAATTACCTGCAGGATTTATATTGGGTCATAAATTCAAGACTCACAATGTTGTAGACATGTCTTTTATGTTTTCTAATTGTAAAATGATACAAGGCTTACAGCTGGGAGATTATTTTATTACAAAGCGTGTCATAAATATGACTGGGATGTTCCAGAATTGTGAGCTACCAGATAATTTTTCCTTGGGTGATAATTTTTCATTGACAAGCGCTGTATGTTTAGATAGTATGTTTGAACATAGTATATTACCAGAAGGGTTCTCTCTCGGAAGTAATTTTAACACAATACATGTTGTTTCTATGTCATGTATGTTTGCCCATTGTGAAATGGCAGATAGTTTTACATTGGGAGATTTATTTGATACTTCTAATGTATTGCGTATGTCAAAAATGTTCTATTATTGTGTAATGGGGAAAAACTTCTGGTTGGGAAAAAAGTTTAATACATGTAGCGTTCTTGATATGCATGAAATGTTTTCTTGGTGTAATCTACCAGAAAAATTCACGCTGGAAGATAAATTTGATACTTCAAAGGTTTTGAATATGGAAAGTATGTTTTGCTATTGCAAGTTGCCTTTTGGCTTTGTCACAGGATCTAAATTTGTTACAGAGCATGTAACAAATTTAGCCAACATGTTTGATCACTGTAAACTGCCTGAAGGTGTAACTATTGAGAATTTATTAAGTAATTGTAAGCAGGGGGTTTAGCATATGGAATCAATGAATTTATTTGGAAAGGGTAGTGCAGCACCTAAGGCTAACCTAATACATTATCAAGGAGAACTGGGAGACTTTTGGTTTGATCCTATGGAGTTCAAAGTTTGTCAGACTTCTACTGTTCCAACTGAGGTAGAG